>ENA-OUOG01000326-OUOG01000326.1-marine-metagenome-genome-assembly--contig:-NODE-326-length-63995-cov-6.401718_pt1 | contig 63995 bp, 40 predicted proteins | sample MGYA00248635_ERZ508505 | MGnify/ENA primary metagenome ERZ508505 (study PRJEB26176, sample SAMN06267871) | marine metagenome | isolation source: Saanich Inlet, British Columbia, Canada | place: Pacific... | reverse complement strand
TAAGGATAATGAGATTCATAGCGATGGTTCAAAACCGAATTATGCTATGGTCTATTTTGCACTTGGAGCTATTTCAGTCCTAGCACTAGTTGTCATAATAAATAATATTCATTGGAATAGAAATCCCAAGGAAGAATAAATTAATCACAGAACAAATGAGTGTAAAAAAGGTACGCTAATGCGTGCCTTTTTTATTTTCTAGAAATAACGAAGTTCATCGCACAAAAATTATTGTAGAAAACAAAGATTATTTTTTAAAATAATATTCCAAATTCAATCAAACAGACCGGCCTGAAATAGTGTAAACCGTGGTAAATGGTATTAGAAACGCTGAAACCGTATTAAAATCGATTATTATACGGTTTTTGGTATATCCTTAGACATAGAAAAACCTAATATAAATAGCGAATCTCTTCAAAAAAAGGAGATAAAAGAATCAAAGCGCAGATACCACAGCTCTAAACCCAGTATGCATACTTCCCGTATCTGGCGTGGTTTTCATTCGCATAGAATTACGGTAGCCACTGCAATAGCTGTCGTGACATAAAAAACTTCCGCCTCTGCTAACGCGCTTTAGCGCATAAGGCTCATTGGAGTCATAGCTTGTCTCAGGTCCTTGTGGGTTGTTTTATTAGCTAAGGTTTTATAGTAGTCCTCATGGTATAAGTCTGCGCACCATTCCCATACGTTGCCTGCCATGTCATATAAGCCATAGCCGTTTGCCTGATAGCTTTGCACAGGAGCTGTGAAGTAAAAACCGTCCTGTTCTTCATTTCTGTACGGAAAAGCTCCTTCCCAAGTATTGGCTTTGGGTTTTCCTGCGCGTAAATCTTCATTGCCCCAAGCAAAGACTGCGTCTTTGAGCCCACCTCTACTGGCATATTCCCATTCGGCTTCAGTTGGCAATCGTTTGCCTGCCCATTCACAATAAGCAATTGCATCAAACCAACTCACATGCACGACAGGATGATTTTCTTTCCCGACAATACTGCTACCAGGGCCTTCAGGTTGTCTCCAATTGGCGCCTTTTCTCCATTGCCACCACTGGCTTACATCACGGAGTGATACAGGGCGATCTGTGGGTACAAAAACCAGAGATGCTGGTGCCAATTGACTGTCATCTGGTTTGGGCGTTCCAGGAGGTAGTTCCTTTTTAATTTCTTCCCAGTCCATGGCTTTTTCAGCTGTGGTCACATAAGACGTTGCTTCTACAAAAGCAGCAAATTGCGCATTGGTGACTTCATGCACATCCATCCAGAAGGAGTCAACAAATACTTCATGTTTTGGAGATTCATCTCGCCATCCCTGTTCATCATTAGCGCCCATAGAAAAAGTGCCACCCTGAATCAGTATCATACCTTCTTTATTTACTGTTGTTGATTCTTGAGAAGTTGTGCTAACCGATGAATTAAATCGGCTTTGCGTAGGAGTGCAACTATGCCCAGCAGCTTGAGGTTGCTTAGGGTTTTGCTGGCAGCCTACTAATACTAACAACAAAAGGATATTAGAATAATTCATGATATAAAAGTATTGCTATTTAACCGAAAACTTAAAACTGGTCTTAGATTTATATTTTTTTCCTCGTTTTAAAATAATGAATGGAAACTTTTTTTGGTTTGGAGAATCAGGGAAATATTGCGTTTCTAGACATAACCCCGATCTATTAGAAATTTTTTTTGTTGCTGTGATAGCTGACGTTTCATCCAAAAAATTCCCTGTGTAAAATTGCACCCCAGGTTTGTCTGTAAAAATTTCAAGGAACCTTCCTGTTTTTGAGTGGTAAACACTTGCAGCAGGAGTTTGCTCTGTGCCATTCTGATTTAATACCCAACAGTGGTCATAGCCATTTCCATAAATTAATTGTTGGTCATTATCATCTATTTCGTTGCCTACTTGTTTAGGCTCGTTAAAATCAAAAGGAGTTTTGGAAACTTTCCTTAGTTCACCTGTAGGAATCATGTTTTGATCAACGGGTAAAAAAGTATCCGCATTGATGCAAACGTGATGATCTAAAATGTTGTTATTAAAATCAGCTGACAGATTAAAGTAGGAGTGATTTGTAAGGTTAACAACGGTTGGTTTATCGGTTGTTGCTTCGTATAAAACACTTAGCTCGTCATCATTATTTAATGTGTACGTTACCTGTGCTTTCAAGTTTCCTGGATAGCCCTCTTCCATGTCTTTACTCTCATAGCTTAATATCAGAGATACTTCTGATGCTTTCAAATGAGTTTGGGCTTTCCATACCTTCTTGTCAAATCCTTTTAAACCGCCATGAAGATGATTGGATCCGTTATTTGTTTCAAGCAAATATTCTTTACCATCAATGTTAAACGTTCCATTTGCAATTCGATTTCCACAACGTCCAATGATTGCACCCAAATAAGGGGCGTTTATTTCATAATCTGAAAGTGTGTCATAGTTTAAAACGATGTTTTCATAATTGTCATTTTTGTCTTTAGCCGTCCATGATGTGATAATTCCGCCCAAAGTAATGATGCTGATTTCCATCCCGCTTTTATTTTTTAGGATGAACAAATCGATGTCAAAACCATCAGATGTGATGCCATATGCTTTTTTTTCTATGGTAGGAAGAGGTTTAGACATTTTTGAAATAGGAGTTAAATTTTAGAGTAGTGTGCCTTACTACACTCACGAAGTCGTTGTGCAGCTTGCTCGGCAGTTATATCACGTTGTGGATTGGCAAACATTTCATAGCCTACCATAAATTTCTTGACCTCGGCTGAGCGAAGTAAAGGCGGATAAAATGACATATGCATATGCCAGTGGCTGTTGTCATTTCCATCTGTGGGCGATTGGTGTATGCCGGCAGAGTAGGGAAAAGAAGTTTCAAAAAGGTTGTCGTAGCGGATGGTTAGTGCCTTTAATATGCTTGCATAATCCGTTACTTCTTGCTGTGAGAGTTCTAAAATTGAAGTAATATGTCTTTTAGGCATAATCATAGTCTCAAACGGCCATACCGCCCAGTAGGGGACAAGTGCTACAAAGCTTTCGTTTTCCAATACAATGCGCTCTTTAGCATTGAGCTCTTGTTGTAAATAATCGCCCAATAAACTACTGTTGTTTTGTTCCCAATAGCTTTTTTGTTGCATCACCTTTTTCTGTACCTCCTGTGGAATGGAGCGTTGCGACCATATTTGTCCATGTGGATGTGGGTTGGAACAGCCCATAATCGCCCCTTTGTTCTCAAAAATCTGTATGTGGTTGATGTTTGGATCACTTCCAAGGGTGGTGTACTCCTTTTGCCAAAGCGAAATCACTTGCTCTATATCACGCTCTTCCATTAGTGGAAGCGTTAGGCTGTGATTGGGAGAATAGCAAATCACTTTGCACTTTCCGGATTCGCTTTCTGCTTCCAACAAGCCATCATTAAATACTTCTTCTGGACCTTCAAGAAGCGCTGCAAAATCGTTTTGAAAGCTGTATGTCCCTGTGTAGTTAGGGTTTTTAGCGCCTCCCGCGCGCTCATTGCCTGGACATAAATAGCAGTTGGAATCGTATGCCAACCGTTCCACTTCTTGGGACTTGTCTTTTTTACCCTGCCATGGGCGTTTGGTGCGGTGTGGGGATACCAGTACCCATTCACCTGTGAGGATGTTTTTTCTTCTATGTGGGGTGTTGTTAAAATCCATCTATGACTCAGATTTTATCGTTTCTACCCCATTGGACGTAGCTACCAATATGGAGGTAAGGTTGATGTCAAATTGTTCTTTGTAGGCTTTGCTTGCCAAATCCATAAACTCATTGACAAAGCCTTCCTCTACAAGGTTAATCGTACAACCGCCAAAGCCGCCACCCATCATACGGCTACCCACCACCTGCGGAAGGTCTTTTGATAGATCCACTAAAAAATCGAGTTCAGGGCAACTGACCTCATAGTTTTTCGACAGTCCTTCATGGGCTTGGTACATCAGTTCACCAAATCCCTTAATATCTCCACTTTGGATAAGCTCAGCAGCTTTTAAGGTTCTAGCGTTTTCACGAGATACAAAAAGTGTCCGTTGATAGACTTTTCCAGACAGTTTTCCCTTGTAAGTCTCAATGATTGCTTCAGGAACATCTGCCAAAAACGCATACTGAGGATAATCTTTTTGAATGACAGAAAGGGCTTCTTCACACTCCTCACGTCTGGTGTTGTACTCGCTTGTGGCAAGGTTGTGAGAGACGTTGGTGTTCAGCAGTAATATCTTATAAGGCGCAAACTCTGCATCAATAAGTTTATAATCTAAGGTCTCGCAGTTGAGAAGTAACAGCTTTTTGCGTTTGCCCATCGTAACAGCAAACTGATCCATCACCCCACACTTGGTACCCACAAAGTTGTGCTCTGCCATGCGAGAGATCTCAATAAGCTCCAAATTGGAAAGCCCCAAATCAAACAAATCATTTAAACCTTTGGCTACACCACATTCTAGGGCAGCTGATGAACTGATGCCTGCCCCAATTGGCAGCTCACTGGATATCACACAATCAAAACCACCAAGCTTTCCTGGACGGGCTTTTACAACCCCATCGACAACGCCAAGCACGTAGTTCTCCCAATGGGTGTCACTGATTTGCAAAGGTTTCTCGATGTCAAAGGTAAAAGCACCTTCATCTTCGGAGTTTACCCTACAAAGGTTGTTGTCCTTCTTTCTAAACCACATGGTGACTTTTCTATCTATCGCTGCTGGAAGCACATGACCGCCATTGTAGTCGATGTGTTCGCCAATGAGGTTAATACGTCCGGGTGACTTTACAATAATCTCAGATTTATTTTTATTGATTTTCATTACTATATGATTGTGTGTTTGGTCTAAATAAACCAATCCAAAAATATAAATAATGGAAAATCATTTAGAATAAAACACATAAACAAGATAAAATTCTATCTCTGTTTGATAAATAAGATTCTAACACTTTTTACTTTGATTTATTTATTTGTATAATAATAATGTTACATAATATGCAATGATGAACTTAAATAGATTCTTTATAAATTTAGCTAAAGTTAAATTTTTAGTTTCCCTAATAGTTTCTTTAATTTGTTTCAATACCATTACAGCCCAAAATATTGTTGTTAATGGTGTAGTTTCTTCATCTGAAGACAACACGCCAATTCCAGGCGTTAGTGTTGTTATTAAAGATACCACTAATGGTACAACCACAGATTTTGATGGGAAATATACACTTAGAGCGAATATTAATGATGAATTGATTTTTAGTTATTTGGGATACAAAAATAAAACAGTAATAGTTGATAAAAGTGAAATCAATATTCAGCTTAGTGTTACAGTTGACAATTTAGAAGAGGTCATAGTAATTGGATATGGCACCGTGAAGAAAAAGGAGGTTACAGGTGCTGTTACACAATTAAGTTCTGAAAATATTGAATCTATTTCAACTACAGATTTGGGAACAGCATTGCAGGGCCAAGTAGCAGGAGTAAATATTATTTCATCTGACCAACCAGGTGGTGATTCGGAAATCTTAATTCGAGGGATAACCTCTTTAAATGATAACAGTCCGTTATATGTTGTGGACGGAATTGTGCAAAACGGAAACCCAAGAATACCTCCTTCTGATATTGAATCGCTTGTAGTGTTAAAAGATGCTGCTTCAACAGCAATTTATGGGGTTCGTGGTGCGACTGGAGTAATATTGATTTCTACAAAACAAGGTCGACCTGGTACACTTCAGGTTCGTGGTAGTTTTAGTATGGGGGTTCAAGAAAGAAGGTCTGCAGTTCCATTAATGAACTCAGTTGAGCAGTCTTATTTTGATGTTATTCAAAGCATAAATGTAAATGACATACTTCTTGAAGATGTGAATTTACAATTACTACAACAACCTCTTAACTTTCTTAATGAAACGAATATAAACGATTTGGTTTTTAAAGATGAAGCACCTATCAAAAACTTCAATTTTACTGTTTCTGGTGGAAAAGAGGATATTAATTATAACGTAAACTTAGGTTATTTTAACCAAGAGGGTTTGCAAATAAATTCTGGTTTCGAAAGAGCTAACATTAGAGCTAATACGATATATGAAAAAGACAAGTTGCGCATTCAATCAAGCGTTGCTGCTATTCGTGAAGAAAGAGATATACCACAAGGAAATTTATTGTCACAATCCATTGTGTATAGACCAACCCAAAATGGAATTGATTTAACTGTAACTGATGACTTAGAGCAAGGTGGAAACGATGTTACACGGCTTACATGGGTGTTGGAAAGTTTGAAAACTACTAATGTTCAGAAAACAACTCGAACTAATGTTTCTACTAACGTCTCGTACGAACTCACAGAAGGCTTAAAACTTTCTGCTAATTTGGGTTATAGTTCAATAAACCTATTGGGTAAAATTATTAGGCCTTATACACCTGTTTACAATAACCAAGGAAATTTACAAACACAACCTGAAAATAGTTTTGTTGATAATAGAACCCGTTTCACATCAAACATGACAGGTGAAATAGGAGCTACATTTAACAAAACTTTTAGGGACAATCACCAATTAACCTTAACAACATTTTTAACTTCCGAAAAAAACACAAGCGAAGCCTTCTCGGCAAGAAGAAGATCATTAACAATTCCAGGCTCTACAGTTCTAAACTTAGCTACTGGTACTCAAAGTGTGACTTCAGGATTTGACTACACAGATACAAGAATAGGCTTACTAGGTAGGTTACAATACGATTATAAAGGAAAGTATATTCTGAGTTCTAGTGTACGAAGAGATGGCTCTTCAAAATTTAGTTACAAGCAATGGGGAACATTTCCATCTATTTCATTTGCATGGAACGTTTCTGAAGAACCTTTTTGGGCTACTATGAAAGGTAGCGTTAATAACTTTAGAATTAGAGCTTCACAGGGAACGGTCGGTGTGGATAGGACGCCTTCGTACTCTTTTGACCCTACTTTGGTAAGTGACATAAATTATCTTGGTTACAATCCTGACACGGACACTGAAACCATAAACCTTGGTGTTACACAAACTGACTTTAACAATGCTTTGCTTCAATGGGAATCTACCACTCAAACCAATGTAGGAATAGATTTAGCATTACTAAATAATAAAGTTACACTTGCAGCTGATTATTATTATGCTGACAAAGAGAATATGTTATTTCCGATTTTTCTTCCCCCTTCCTCTGGAGGAGGTGAAAATGCTAGAGTTGTCTTAAATGTGGGTAACATGGTTAATAAGGGTGTCGAATTTAGTTTGGGCTACAAAGGACGCCTAGGAAAAATTAACCTCAACATGAATGGTACATTTAGTACAAACCAAAATGAAATTACAAAGATTAATGGTCAGAACGACTTTCTTCTTACAAACGATTTTGGGTTAGTTGGAAGAGCTCCTCAACAATCAAGAATTACAGCCTTAGCTGTTGGTAGAGAAGTATCTGCCTTTTATTTATGGAGAACAAACGGAATTATTGATACTGAAGAAAAGTTAACTGAATATCAAAATTTGGCAGGGAATGCAAAAATGGGAGACACCGTTTACATAGATCAAAATAATGACGGTGTTTTGGATGACAATGATCGTGTCTATAGCGGAAGTGGTCTTCCAGACTATGAAATTGGATATACACTTAATGCAAGATATAAACGTTTTGATTTTTCTATGAACTGGTACGCAGCTATTGGTCAAGAAATTATGAATGGATTTGACGCATGGGCCTATGGTTTTGGCAGACATAAAGATTTAGTTTACCAATGGTCTCCTGTGAATCAAGACAGCCCTATCCCCGCATATAGAGACGATATGAGAAGACATCCAAACTATTTAGGATATAGTGATTTTTGGCTTGAAGATGGTTCTTACATAAGGTTAAAGCAAGCCTCTTTAGGATATTCAATTCCGAAGAATAAATTAGAAAAATGGGGGTTGGATTTTCTCAGGTTCTCTGTTAGAGGTCAAAATCTTTTAACGTTTACAAAATATTCTGGCTATAACCCTGAAGTTGGGGGCGGTATATCAGCAAAGGGTCTTGATAAAAATACAGGTCCCATTGCCATTCAACTTTTTGGAGGAGTTCAGTTCAACTTTTAAACTATACACGTGATGAAACTTAAAAAATTATTCTATTTGACTTTGTGTCTATTAACACTCGTTTCATGTGATACAGACGATTATTTAGACCAGCAAAACCCAAATGAAATTTCTAAGGAAACCTTTTGGAGAAATCTAGAGGAAACAGCAAAAGGATTAAATGCTGTATATCAGGTTCTTCATAACCCAGCTACACTTAATATGTATGGTGAAATATTACGCTCTGATATGGGTTACCCTGGTTATGGAAGGCCAGCACCTCAAAACACAGAAGATTTTTATTTGCATACCTACACCGGAAGCTCAAATGATATTACTTCTAAATGGACTTCAAATTATCAAGGCATTTTCAGAGCCAACCAGGTTATTGAGGCATTAAACAACTTAAACGTAACACCCGAAACCGAAGAGGAATGGACTTCTCAAATGGCACAAGCTCGTTTCTTTAGAGGTTTGTATCATTACTATCTCTATTCAACTTTTAATAACGGTAATATTATTATCAGAGACAGAGTGCCGCTTTCCAATGAGGATTTTGCTAAGAAAATTTCTTCAACTGCTGATGTTCTTGCTTTTATCCGCAGTGACTTAGAATATGCATATGAGAATTTATACAAGAAAGGAGAATATCCTAGCAATGATGTTTCTAGAGTAACCTCGGGTGCGGCAGCAACTATTCTGGGAACGTCTTACTTACAAGAGTTAGACTATCAGAATGCAATGGTCTATTTTGATGATGTAATTAACAATCATGGCTATGAGTTAGAGCAGGATTTGTCAAAAATGTGGACAACGGCTCATGGAGAATTTAATTCAGAATCAATATTCGAAATAAATTATACAAATGAAAATGTGAGAATCGACCTTTCACCATGGAATGGTGAATCGGGCACAAATTGGTTGAATGTTAGAACATTTAATACAAGAAGTGCCACCGTTCCTGTTTGGATGGTTAATAGTTACAAAAGTGAACCCATTGATCCTGCAGATTTAAGAAACTATTACGAGGATGATAATGGAGATTTAAAATTGAAAAATGTTCCATTGCGTTGTGCTGCGATGGTGGCTGTTGTTGACGATTCTCAAACTCCATATTATCAATTCCCTTCTGTTAGCGAATATCCAAGATTTCATGGTACAGCTTGGGGCTTTGGTTGGTGGAAAAAATATCAAAATCATGATATTTTATCTAATGAAAGTGATCTTGAGGGTGGAGCACAGTTTTCTACAAAAAATATAACGCTTAATAGACTTTCCGAAGTGTATCTGATGCAAGCAGAATGTAAAGTAAAAACAGGAGCTGTTGATGAAGCAATTCAATTGATAAATAGTATTCGAAAAAGGTGGGGATTAATTTTACTAGGCCAATCCTTTGATCCTAGTCGAACTTACGATGGGGAAATTTATACTGCTGATTCATTGATGCAGCACCTAATGAGAATAGAAAAGCCTTTAGAGATGTCAATTGAAGGACACGCAATTAGGTTTTTAGATTTTCAACGTTGGAAAACCTCAGATAACTACAGTTTTGATAATAGACTTGATGAGCTTTCTAACGAAGAGTACTATGGAGTAAATTTTTCATTTATAACAAGTACTGGAAATTCAAGAATCAGATTTAACTATCCTTCTATAGTTGATGAAAAACCAAATTCAAATCACTTAGTCATTGACTATGAATATGATATATCATCTATCAATTACAATGAAGATATACATGAGCAATACCCGATTCCTTTTTCGGAACAAAATGCAAATTCTAATATCAATTAATTCAAACGCTATTTGTAATGAAACTTTTTAAATTATTTTTATCTGTCTTACTCCTCTTTTTCGTTGTTTCTTGTGTGGAGGATGACTATCAAGACTACGTAGCTCCAGACGAACTCTCAGATATCGGTTGGTTAATTGGAACAAATAGACTTGTTCCTGAGCCAAACAGTATTAACATTGACACCCATATTTCGTTTATGGATATTTCACAGGGAGTTGTTCATCATGAGTGGAATATTGAAGAGGGGAATCACTTTTTGAAGGGTAATTTTAAACAAAACGACACTCTGGATAATTTCATTGATCAAAAAGCTGGTTTGATTTCATTAGATTCCAAGGTTCATGTCTTGTTCAAAAACGAGGGGCAAAATCATGTTCGCCTATTGAATTACTTCAACGATTCTGTAAGCTTCAAATCCTCTGCAGGTACTACACATGCCGTAAAAAGAGATAATCTTTGGGTGATAGATACAACATTTACTTTTGATGTGTTTGGTTATATAAAGCCTGCTTTTCAAGTTTTTCAAGGCGATACACAAGTTTTAAATTTCACAGCAGATGATACCGCTGATATTCAAAATATTGAAAATTGGCCAACTGTCGAAGTTGAGGCAGGTTCTGCATTAAAATTTGTTGATTTAACTACAGTTGGGAGGCCAAGCGCTAGATCTTGGATGTATTCTGACGGTGCTCCTACACAAACAAATCAGCAGGAAGCAGAAGTCAGTTTTTACAGACTGGGAACTTTCACAGGTGAAATGCGTTCATTTAGAATGGCACCTGATCCTACAGCAAGTATAACCATGCCAATACCTCTCAAAGTTAAGGTAATACCATCATCTCAACCTTTTGTTTTCAGTGGAAATTTAAGGGAAGACGAAAATGAAAAAATTTCATTCCAAGTAACAGGTGAGGTAGTGCCTTTTGCAGGTCAAGAAAATAATTTTACGGTACATGTCAAAAATGTGGATGCTGGATTTGATCGTGAAATAGCGGTACAGTCTGCTCAGGTCAGTCAAGAAAACGGCACCTATATTGAATTGGCACTTTCGGAGCCCATATATAACTCAGACAATATCACTGTAGCATACACAAACGCCAATGATGGTATTACCTCTACAGACACAAGAGTGTTGCAATCTTTTGAGGCTCAAACGGTAAGGATGCACTTTGATGGGACTGCCATTAACAACACGGTATTCGCTAGCTTTGAACAAGAAAATACTGCATGGAATAGAGCTTTTGCGGGTTCCGATTATTTTGTTGGTGGAAGAAATGATGATTTCGGTAGTTATGTATGGCAACGCGTAACAGACAAAGCGCATCACGAAAGTGCCAGCATGAAATATGAAACTCCTGCATCTACGCCTATTCCAAACAATGTAAATTTATTTGGTTTTGGAATTGCTAAGCCAACCGGGATTTCAAAAGGCACCTACAGAATACATTATTGGGTTTATATAGAACCCACAACAACTTTAAAAGCCTTTAGAGTAGAATTAGGAAATCCCAACAAAGGACAAGCCACTTACACTATGCCAGCATTTGATATTTCAAACGCTCCAAAAGGAGAGTGGACAAGAGTTTCAAGTACAGTTACTATTGATGCTGACATGACCGATCTTACTTACAGAAGTACATTGAGTTTTTACGCAGCGGATAATCCTGGGGTTACAGGTGCTCAAAAAATGTACTTCGACGATTTATCTATGATTGAACTTGAAATACGCAACTAATGGATATAGGCTATCTAAAATTAATAACTAATTAAACTCTGCATTATTAGCATGAACAAAATTGAAAAAATTGAAACCTTTATACTTGAAGAGAAACTTTCACAAAGCTTTTATTTCTCTCAGTGGGATTACTCTGAAAGACGTATATGTGTAGTAAAGGTGACAACTTCTAGTGGAGAATATGGATGGGGCGAGGGCTATGGTCCTGCAAATTTAATTAATGAGGGCATTGCATTTCTAAAACCATTTGTTTTGGGACAAAATCCACTTGAAAATGAAGTGATTTGGCATAATATGTACAGAAAAACATTAGATTTTGCGAGAAGAGGAATTTTAGTTGCTGCTTTGAGTGCTATTGATGTTGCACTTTGGGACTTGAAAGGAAAACTTCTTGGATTACCTGTTTCAACATTGCTTGGTGGTGCACATCGTACCAAAATAAAGCCTTATGCAACTGGGCTTTATTTTACAGACCCAAAAAACCCAAGAAAAGATTTCGAAAAAGAAATTGACAGATATCTGTCAATGGGATTCAAGGCTATAAAAATGAAAATTGGCTTGGGAATTAATGAAGATTTTGATAATGTTAAATATGTGCGTAGCCTTCTAGGAGATGACATTGAACTCATGGTAGATTCTAACCATGCCTATTCATTACGAGAAGCCGTAATTCTGTCAAAGAAGTTGGAATCTTTAAATATAAGTTGGTTTGAAGAACCACTATCTCCAGAATTTTACAAACAATATAGCGAGTTGCGAAAAAAAACATCAATACCTATCGCTGGAGGAGAATGTGAGTATTTGAGGTATGGTTTTCATCAAATGTTACGAAACAATTCTGTTGATATCATACAGCCTGATATTTGTGCATGTGGAGGTATTACTGAAGCTAAAAGAATTTCTGCACTAACATCAACCTATGGAGTTGACTTAGTTCCACATACATGGGGTAGCTCAATAGGTTTACACACAGCGCTACATTTTATTTCGAACTTAGAAAATATGCCTGGCAGAATGAAAGAGCCTGACTTTTTTATGGAGTATGACCAAACTGAAAATAGTCTTAGAGAAAAGCTTACCAATAGAAAACTAGATTTAGTTGACGGTTATCTTGAAGTGCCAAACACTCCAGGATTAGGTATAGAAGTAAATCAAGAAGTTTTAGATAAATTTACGGTTACGAAACAGAAACACAACGGGATAATTTCATGAAAATAAAAACGGAGAACTTTGGTTATAAGAAGCTTTATATCGATGGTAATTTAGTTGATGCTGAAAGTGGTGACAGATATGACGTGATCTGTCCTGCCAATGGCGAAATGATTGCACAAGTTGCCAAAGGAGGTGAACATGAAGCTGAAATGGCATTGCAATCTGCTAAACGTGGTTTTGAAATGTGGTCAAAACTGTCTTTAAGCGAAAGGACATCATGGATGACAAAACTTCGAACAGCAGTCTTGAAAAAAGAAGAATTACTGCGGACTGCCATGGTTCACGAAATGGGAAAAACCTATGCAGGAGCTTATGAAGACATTGAAGCTTTAGTCAATGCCTTGGAATGGTATCCTGCAACAATGAAAAATTACAGAGAAGAACAAATACCAGACTACGAAAGCACACATACGCACAAAATGATTGCAAAACCTGCTGGAGTTGCAGTAGCTTATCTTACATGGAATTTTCCTTTGTTAAATATTGGATTTAAAATAGGACCAGCGCTTGCTTCTGGTTGCACCTTGATTATTAGACCATCAGAAATTTCTCCCCTGTCCGCTTATATACTCGGAGAAATCCTTCATGATATCAACTTCCCAGCTGGAGTGGTAAATATTATTGCTGGTCCTTCAAGTAAGGTGGCTAAAGTGATGACGACAAGTAAAATTCCTGCTGTATTGACAATGATTGGGTCTACAACTACTGGATTAAAAATCATTGAAGAAAGCACGACTTCTATAAAGAAATTTGGTATGGAATTAGGCGGAAATGCTCCGTTTATTGTCTTTGATGATGCCGATATAGAGCATGCCTTAGACCTTGCTATTGCATTAAAATACGGAAACACAGGACAAATATGCGTTGCAGCCAATAGAATTATGGTGCACAAAAACCTGTATGACAAGTTCGTTGAGGTCTATGTTAAAAGAGCATCTGAGTTAGTTCTTGGTTTTGGTACTAAGGAAAATTCTGAAGTTTTTATGGGCCCCATGGCCTCAAGAAAAGGGAGGGATAGAATGTTTGATCTCATTCAGGATGCAGTTACTAAAGGAGCTGCATTAGTTTCTGGAGGTGGTATCCCTGAAAACTTACCAAAAACAGGACATTGGATTGAACCTACTGTGGTTACTGGAATTACCCAAGACATGCTTCTCTTTAAAGAAGAAATTTTTGGTCCTGTTGCAGGAATCATGTCCTTTGGTTCTGATGAAGAAGCCTTGGCATTAGCAAACGATACTGAGTTTGGTCTTGCATCTTATATTTTTACAAATAACCACAAAAGAATAGAACGGTTTACCGATGAATTAGAATTCGGTGAAGTTCATATTAATGGAGTAAAGTATGCCATTTATTTACCTCACGGAGGGTATAAAAACAGTGGTTTGGGACATGATTGCTCACATTTGGCTTTAGAAGATTATTTGGTCAAAAAAAGAGTTACAACTGCCATTTAGATGAAAGAAAATACACTTAAAAAAAAATTACAAGACGGAAAAGCCGTTTTAGGTCCTTTTTGTAAAATAAGTGATCCAGCGGTTGGTGAAATTGCAGCACTTAGTGGGTTTGATTTCTTCATCATTGATATGGAGCATGGTCCATATAGCTATGAATCGGCACAAAATATGATACGTGCTGCCGAAGCTAGAGGAATTAGTCCTGTAATTAGAGTCACAGACAATTCAGAAACATTGATTCTCCGTGCTCTTGATATTGGTGCTAAAAACATTCAAGTGCCCCAAGTTTGCACTAAATCTGATGCCGAAAAAGTAGTGAAAGCTGCTTATTTTCACCCTAGAGGTGAGCGAGGAATGTGTCGTTATGTAAGAGCAGCAGATTATACTTCAATTGATGGGAAAACTCATTTTGGTACTGCCAACCAACAAGTCCAAACCATTGTTCACATTGAAGGTCTAGAAGGAATTCAAAATCTTGATGAAATTATGAGTGTTGATGGGATTGATGTTATTTTTTTAGGTCCATATGATCTTTCACAATCATGTGGCGTTCCCGGTGAAGTGTTTCACGATAAAGTATTGAGCCGCATGAAAGAAGCTGTTGCATTAGCTCGAAAAAAAGGTAAAATTTTGGGAACATTTACAGAGGATGTACAAAAAGCAAAAATGTGGGCTGATTTGGGCGTGCAGTATATTGCTTATTCTGTTGATGTTGGTATTTTAAACACCGCGTTTTCTAAAATCTCAAAAGACTTTAGGAGTTAGTATTTCACCCTCACCCCCTCTTTTTTTATCATATCACCTTCTCCAAGCTAATTTTTTAAGCATTTTCGATAATTTCATGCACTTTTTTTTTGGGTCATATCATTTATTTTGATGCACAAATAAACATTTAATCATAAATATGAAAACAGTTAAGCTTAAAAATCTAAATGTAGTCTACAACACCATGATTACATTTGGATTGATTTTAACCATGTTATTTTCAGTAGATAAAACCTATGCTTCTGTTAATGAAACGTTACAGCAAACCGTCTCAGGCGTAGTTAGTGACGAAAATGGTCCTCTTCCAGGTGTTAATATTGTAGTGAAGGGTACTTCAATAGGTACAACAACAGATTTTGATGGTAATTATTCTATCTCGGTAGATGGTCCAGATTCTGTTTTAATTTTTTCTTACATAGGATTTACTACGCAAGAAATTCAAGTGGGTAACCAAAGCAATCTTAATGTTGTGATGGAAACCAATAATAAGCTTGATGAAGTCATCGTAGTTGGGTACTCAACAAAGAAAAGAGGCGAAGTAACGGGATCTATCAGTACCTTAAAAGCTGAGGAAATTGAAAACACTTCTAATAGGGAAATAGCTAAATCCTTAGCGGGTAGAGTAACTGGTTTAATTGTTTCTGACAGGGGTGGATATCCTGGGTCAAACAATGATGTTACACTTCTTATTCGTGGACAAGCCACACTTAATAACAACGCTCCTTTAATCCTTATTGATGGGGTACAATCTGGAGTAGGTACGTTTAACCAATTGGCACCACAAGACATTGAAAGTGTTAGTGTTCTTAAAGATGGCGCAGCGGCTATTTATGGAAACAGAGCTGCAAACGGGGTTCTTATTGTTACCACTAAACGTGGTAAAGCAGGAAGCATGAAAGTTAACGTTTCAACTTCATACAGCTTATCTTCTTTTGCTTCTAAATTAAATCTTATGAGTTCAGCTCAATTTGCTACGTATGAAAATGAAATTGCTGCTAGAAATGGTATTGCACTTCCTTACTCGCAAGCTGACATAGACGCTTATGCATCTGGATCTGATCCAATAAATTATCCAAATACGAATTGGTTTGAAGCTACTTTTGCAGATAATGCACCTGAAACTAGAAACTCTATTTCTATTTCGGGAGGTTCAGATAAAGGCACATATTTTGTAAGTGCCGACAACTTACAACGAGAAGGGTTATTTGCATCTGGTGATCTTGGATTCAAACAAAATCAAATTCGTTCTAACATAGATGTAAAAGTTACAGACGATGTAAAACTTAGTGTAGACTTATCCGGAAGGTTTGCTGAATCCACAGCTCCAGGAGTTTCAGGTAATTTTATTCAAAAACATATCTATACAAACTTCCCTACTGATCTAGCACAATATGAAAATGGCTTGCCAGCAAGAGGTGGAGAAAATGGTGCAAACCCCATTATTATGTCTAGCAAAGAAGCTGGATTTAATGATGATAGTATAAACGACCTTCGTGGTAGGTTAGCTTTAAATTGGGATTTAGATTCAATTACGGATGGGTTGAGTTTAAACACCTATATGGGCCTTAGAAGAATTGCTACTACAGAAAAGGATTTTTACAATCCTTGGACTTACTATACCTTTAATGAAAGTACTGGTGAATATATTCCAAATCAAGGATACTCACAACAAGGTTCTGTGAATATTTTGAGAGATACTTCATTCCGATTTGATGAGGCCTTGTTGAATGCTTCTTTGCGCTACAACAACACATTCTCAGATATGCACTCTGTAAGCGCCATGGCTGCAGTTGAGCAAATAACAACGTCTTCAAGCACATTCTATGGACAAGCAAATAACTTGCCCTCTCCAGACCTTCCTTATTTATTTGCTGGAGACCCTGAAACAGCTTCAAATGGCGGTACGTCTTCTGAGTTTGCCACATTGAGCTATTTTGGTACACTTTCGTATGATTATGACAAAAAATACTTTGTCGATCTTATGTTAAGACGTGATGGCTCTAGTAGATTTGGACCAGGTAAACGCTTTGGAACTTTTTACAGTGCTGGCGGTAATTGGGCTATCGGAAAAGAAAAATTTCTTGAAAATGTTTCTTGGTTAAACGCTTTAAATATTAAAGGGTCATATTCAGTGATGGGTAATGATAGAATTCCTCCATTCCAATTCCTTTCTCAGTTTAGTTATGGAAATACAAATCCAAACAATGCTAGACCAAACTATTATATTTTTGGAGAATCAGGAGCTGTATTTAATGGTTATAGAACTGGAGTTGCACCCAATCCTGACGTAACATGGGAAAATGCAGAGATGAGTAACATCGCAGTAGCCTTTACAATGCTTAACAATAGACTTTCTGGTGAAGTGAATTTCTACCAACAAAAGCGATCTGATATCTTAGTGAGCAACGTAGGTAGTGTTCCAGATTTTACGGGAGTACAATTACCTAATGAAAATTTAGGAAGGGTTGACAGTAAAGGGGTTGAAGTAACGCTAGGTTGGGCTGATACAATTGGTGAAGTATCCTACAATTTAGGATTCAATTTGACCAATGCACAGAATGAGGTTAAATATTTGCCACAACCTGATAATCTTCCAGAAAGACAAGACATCACTGGATTTAGAATAGGATCTTATGTAGTTGCACCAACGAATGGAATTTTTAATGACCAGACTCAAGTTGATAATGCTGCTGCCAAAATTGCTGGAACTGTTCCTGGTGAGCCTTATTATGTTGATACCAATGAAGATGGTGTGATTAATAATCAGGACTGGATTAGAATAAATGCGAATAACATTCCCGAAATTCAGTATGGTTTTTCTGGAGGTCTTGATTATAAGAATTTCAACTTTAACTTCTTGTTACAAGGACAAGCAAAAGCAAAAGTTTTGGTATTTTTCGATCAAATTGGATCAAAACCTGAACATGTGTTTACAGACAGATGGACGGAAACCAATACAAATACTAGATACCCTCGTGCATTTGGGCTAAATGACACATATAGTGGCCCACAGGACAATGACAACTCAATATACGCAGACCTGTGGTATCACGATGCATCTTTCCTAAGATTAAAAGAAGTTGAATTTGGATACACCTTCACAAAGGAAACAACAAAGTTTGCAGATGTTAAACTTTATGCTAGAGGATTTAATTTACTAACAATGTTCTCTGATGTTCAAAAGTTAGGTTTAGATCCCGAAGCCGCTGGATATAACAACTTCAGAAACACGACCTATCCATCTTTAAAGATGTATACGTTAGGACTAAACTTTACTTTTTAATTTAAAAGCAATAAATCATGAGAAATATTAAAATATTTTCACTTCTTGCCGCTGCAATGTTAACTTTAGCTGGTTGCGAAGAAGTATTAGAAACAAATGACCTTAGTGCCTATGGAGAGGATACTATTTATAGTGATCCAGCACAGCTCGAAAGAGTAGTATATTCTGCATACAGCAGTACAGAAGGATGGGGCTTAAATAAAACTATCTGGTGGGCAAGACGTTACAACGTTGAGGCTGGATCATTTGAAGCAAAATTTAACTTTAGAAACTTAGATAGATTACGTTTAAGAGGAAACGGTTGGACTGCACAAAATGCAGGAGATTTTAATAATAAATGGAGAGATAATTTTCGATTTGTTAATGAAATCAATCAGTTCCTAGACAAAGTTGACAACAGTCCAGCTATGGCTGAAAATCCTGAAAAAGTCAATTCATTAAAAGCAGAAATGAAGTTTCTACGGGCTAATATTTATACAAAGCTTTTAAAAATGTATGGAGGTGTTCCTATTTTCACCACAGCTTTTGGATTAGATTCTGAGTTTGATGTTAAAAGAAATTCTTATCAAGAGTGTGTTGATTTTATTGTAAAAGAGTTAGATGAAGCTGCTGCTGTTTTACCACTCACTCGTTCTGCAGCTGAGTTTGGTAGAGCTACTAAGTTAGCTGCACTGGCTGTAAAAAGTAGAACACTATTATTTGCTGCCAGTAAGTTACACGATCCTACTACATCCCCAAGCGGTCCTCTTTACGATTACGCTAAAGCCTCTAAGTGGCAAGATGCTGCTGATGCTGCAAAAGATGTAATTGATCTTGTTGGTGGCAGAGATTTGATAGCCACTCCAGATGCACAGGCTTACAGAAATTTATTTCTATCGGCTAACGATGATATTATTTTTGCAAGACCTTATGGTGGTGATCTATATGACTTTGGTTTAGATGCAAACTCACTTATTGACCAAACGCAATCACCTCCAGGGTATGGTGGATGGGCAATTTCTTCGCCTACTCATAACTTTGCTTTAGAATTCAATATGGCCGATGGATCAACAACTGATGGAGGTTCTTATGATGCTGCAAACCCAAATGATAATAGGGAAATGCGTTACTATGCTGTCTTGAACTATCAAGGTTCTATGTTTAGAGGAAGAGCTGTTGACTACGCACTTTCCAGTGTAGATCCAAGCATGAGCGGTTTGGATTCATCTGAAGGAGATAAGGCTGGTAGTCCTGGAAATAAGCTTCACGCCTCCAAAACAGGTTATAATATTAGAAAGTTTCATAACGAAAGTTTAAGCTCAGTAAACGACACTAGCCCTGGCCGTCCTTATGTTTTATACCGCTTGGCTGAAATTTATTTGAATTATGCTGAAGCTCAAGCTGAATTGGGTAATGAAGCCGAAGCTAAAACATACTTGAACAAAGTTTCTACTAGAGTATTACAGCCAGCTATTACAGCTTCTGGCGCAGATTTGAAAGAAGCTATCAAGAGAGAAAGAAGAATAGAATTAGCATTTGAGGGCCACAACTTCTGGGATGAAAGAAGATGGATGAATTCTGCTAATCTAGGATTTGATATCAGAGGTTTAAAATGGACCAAAGATGCAAATGGTGATTTTAGTAGTGAAGAATACACTGTTGTAACCAGACCATGGTATGACAAACATTACTATTTACCAATTCCTAACAATGAAATTTTGAAAGCACCTTCATTAGTTCAAAATGATGGTTATTAATAGTTTAACGTTAGTTTAATTTAAATTGATTTTTTTAAAACCGAGGATAATTTTATCCTCGGTTTTAATTTTCACAATTTATTTTTAGTAAATAATTGAATTTCAATTAACCATTTTTATAAAAATGAGAAAAAAGTATACAATCTGTTTATTTTGTTTTTTACTAATACAATCTTACTCATTTGCACAAGAAAAACCCAACATAGTTTTACTGTTTGCTGATGATGCAGGTTACGCAGATTTTGGCTTTCATGGTAGCAACATTATAAAAACCCCCAATCTTGATAAACTTGCAAAAGAGGGAATAAAATTCACTCAAGCTTATGTTTCTGATCCAACTTGTGGACCTTCTAGAGCTGGTATTATTACTGGAAAATATCAACAGCGTTTTGGATTTGAAGAAAATAATGTTCCTGGGTTTATGAGTGAAGTTTCAGCAGCTGATGGTGTTGACATGGGACTTCCTATTAAAGAAAAAACCATGGGGAACTATTTACAATCTTATGGATATAAAACAGGCTTTTATGGTAAATGGCATTTAGGCGGAGCAGATAGATTTCATCCATTAAAAAGAGGTTTTGATTCCTTTTATGGTTTTAGAGGTGGCCTTAGGAGCTATTTTGACTATAAAAAAACACCACAAGATTCCTTGAACAGAGCTGAGCGTGGCTTTGCAAATTATGAGGAACCTGATATTTATTATACAGACAAACTAGCTTCTGAAACCATTTCTTTCATTAAAGAGAATAAAAACAACCCTTTTTTCGCATTTGTGTCTTTTAATGCTGTTCACACTCCCATGGAAGCTTTAGATGAAGATCTTGAAAAATTTCCAACTCTTGAGGGTAATAGAAAAATTGTTGCTGCTATGACACTTGCTCTAGACAGGGCTTGTGGAAAGATCATAGATGCCATTGATGCCTTAGGTCTTGGTGAAAACACCATTATTGTTTTTACCAATGATAACGGTGGACCTACAGATAAAAATGCTTCCAGCAATTATCCTCTTAGTGGTACAAAATCAAATCACCTTGAAGGAGGAATACGAGTTCCATTTTTAATGCGCTGGCAAAATAACTTGCCTCAAAATTTTACATATAATTTTCCCGTCAGCACCCTTGATTTAGTTTCAACTTTTGTAAAAGCTGCAGGTGGTGATGAAAAACGTATTGATACAGATGGTGTAGATTTGATGCCATTTTTAAGAGGAATAAAAACTCAAAGACCACATCAATTACTTTACTGGAAAAAGCAAGCCCGGGCAGCGATTAGGGATGGAGATTGGAAACTAATAAGATTCCCTGATAGACCAGCTGAATTATATCATATAACCAAAGACGAAAAAGAACTTCATAATCTAGCTTTAAAGCATCCAGAAAAAGTAAAACTATTGTACAAAAAGTTGTTTGAATGGGAATCCACCTTGGAACGTCCTCGGTGGTTGTTACAGCGAAAGTTCGAAAATGTTGATATCGACAGAATGGATGCCTATAGAAATCAGTCTTTATTTTTTAAAGAAGAAAGAATGGACTAAAAATTTAGGTAATTCTTTAGTCATTAATGTTTGTTAATTTTATAACAATTAAGAGCATTAATTTAATTTTACAAAAATTAAATCTAAATAAAAAATAAAAAATGAAAAAAGTAGTCACTTTTGGCGAAATTATGTTGCGCTTAGCACCTCCGGGATATTTGCGCTTTTCACAAACCAATTCTTTCGATGTCATCTACGGCGGTGGCGAGTCCAATGTAGCAGTATCGCTTGCTAATTATGGCGTTCCTGTACGTTTTATAACCCGTATTCCCAACAACGATATTGGAGAATGTGCGCTTATGGAAATGCGCAAACACGGTGTGGAGACCGATTTTATGCTTCGTGGAGGAGACCGATTAGGAATTTATTTCTTAGAAACAGGCGCTGTAAGCCGAGGCAGCAAAGTGGTTTATGACAGAGCCCACTCGGCCATGTCTGAAATTCAGCCAGGAATGGTGGATTGGGACAAGGCCTTTGAAGGGGTGGAGTGGTTTCACTGGACGGGAATTACCCCAGCCATTTCACAGTCTGCAGCAGATGCATGCTTGGAAGCAGTGAAGATTGCGAGTGAGAAAGGGATCACCATTTCTACGGATTTAAATTACAGAGCTAAGCTTTGGAAGTACTGCGATGATGCACACCGTGAGAAAATCATGACTGAGCTTACATCGTATTGTGATATTGTTCTTGGAAATGAAGAAGATGCAGAAATGCACTTTGGTATTAAGCCTGAAGGACTAACGGTGCAAACCCAAGGGCATTATGTAAAAGCCGAAGCGTTTTTGTCTGTTTGTAAGCAAATGATGGAGAAGTTCCCAAAAGCCAAAAAAGTAATTACAACCCTCAGGGGTTCTATATCTGCTTCACACAACACATGGGCTGGGGTATTGTATGACGGAAAAACCATGTATGATACCACGCAGTATCAAATTACAGACATTGTAGATCGTGTAGGTGGTGGCGACTCGTTTATGGGTGGTCTTATTTATGGATTACTAAAATATCCAGACAACGACCAGCATGCACTAGACTTTGCAGTGGCAGCCTCTTGCTTAAAGCATACCATAAAAGGAGATGCGAACCTTGTAACGGTAGCCGAAGTAGAAAAACTCATGGGTGGCGACGCATCAGGTCGTGTAGCTCGATAAACATTACATTTATACAATGGCACAATTTACAAGAATAGAAGTAGCACAAACAATGAAAGAGAGCGGCATGGTACCGCTTTTCTTCCACAGTGATGTTGAAGTAGCTAAAAAAGTACTTAAGGCATGTTATGATGGCGGTGCACGCCTTATGGAGTTTACCAACCGTGGTGACTTTGCCCTTGAGGTATTTACCGAACTCACCAAATACGCCATTAAAGAACTCCCTGGGATGATAATGGGTGTTGGTTCTGTAACAGACGCAGCCGCTGCTTCAGCTTATATACTTAATGGAGCAAACTTTGTGGTAACTCCTGTACTCAGAGAAGACATTGCTATGGTGTGCAACCGCAGAAAGGTATTGTGGTCTCCGGGTTGTGGCTCACTAACCGAAATTGCAAAGGCTGAGGAGTTGGGCTGTGAGGTTGCCAAGTTGTTTCCTGGTGGGATTTATGGTCCTGGCTTTATAAAAGCGGTTAAAGGTCCACAACCATGGACCAACATCATGCCCACGGGCGGTGTATCACCAACAGAGGAAAACCTCAAAGGATGGTTTGATGCAGGTGCTTATTGTGTGGGAATGGGGTCAAAGCTTATCAGCAAAGAAATTGTTGAAAACCAAGACTATAGTAAGCTAGAAAACAAGGTGCGACAAGCACTAGAAATCATACAAAAGGTGCAATGATTAATTTCACACTCCAAACAAAAAAACCACACAATTGTGTGGTTTTTTTGTTTAACAATATTTAAATGAATATAGTTATTCTTTAATAAACTTCTTTGTTAAAGAACCCCTTTCAGTTTGTATTTGTGCGAAATAAATAGCCTTATTTAAAGATGATACATCTATACTATTGCTATTTTGTGCTGTTAGCACTTGCTTCCCTAACACATCAAACACATGTATGTTTTTTACCGCTTCTCTTGCGTCTACTTTCAATGTCTTTTGAACAGGGTTCGGGTAAATATTGAAGTCAATTTCAGAAACATCAACAGCCGATAATGTACTGGTTTTAGAAATTAAAATATTGTCGATAAATATTTTAGGTTCAGTTTGAGCAGTGAACGCACCATTTGCAGAATCGAAAAAAGCAAAAGTCCATTTAGTCGTGTTGGCTGCAGTGGTCCATGCAGATTCTGTAACTTCAAAATTATATGTCGTATAATCTTGGTCGTCGTTGGCATCATTAGCCCCTATACTAAACTCCTGGATAATATCATATGTTCCAGAGAATTTAGCACGAAGCCAAAGCTGATCAGCACCTGATAAATTACGCAGCTTGATTTGTATATATTTATATCCTGTACTCATAGCTGCAGTTCCTGATGATGCTGAATGTCCTGGAGGGTATAAAATTAATTTTCCAGAATCTGTTGGAATAATTTTTAATTGACCATTAGGATTGTTTTGAATTGTACCTCCCCATGAGGCATTATTACCACCAGCTGTCCATCCTTCCCATTCAGCGCCATCAAATGTATATTCAATATCCTGAGCAAGTAAAAAAGGTGATGTGATAAATAATGTAATTACTGAATAAATTGTAAAGTATATTTTTTTCATAAAAAAAAGGATTTTTGGTTAATGACTTTAAAATTATTGCAAAAACAATTCTGGAAACAGACAAATTTTATCATTTTGTTCTTAAAAATTAACTTATTTCAAAAAAATAGTCTTATTGCTTTTGCCACACTCTTAAATACTCCACTTCAAAGTCCACAACACCATCTGTGTTTTCTCCAGCAGGGCTATTGGCTTCCAAGTCTTCTAAACTATCAGGAACGCCATGCCAAGGAAACGTTTCTTGATCCAACCAAATTTTGATAGGCTTGGTCACTACATAATTAGCTGCACTTCCATTTCCACCTTTGTTGTTCGTTACATCATCATAGGCGTTGATCTCAGCAATGCTTGCCGAACTAATTAAGTTCCCGTCAACATATACTTTAATTCCTGTTTCGTCCCATTCAAATCCGTACACATGGAAATCATCTGCAACTCTATACCCTAAATCTAAGTATTCGGTGTAAGTAGTCCTTCCTTGTCCTGCGGAGCTCCAGTCATGAATAGACCACCACAACTCCTTTTCCTTGTATTGTTTTGAAGATTGTTTATGATCACCAAACATTTCAAAAAAATCCAGCTCAGTCAAATTACCGGTTGCCCATAATGAGCTTGTTATTTCAGCATCGGCGGCTTTAGATTTCACCTCTATGTATCCATACTTGAATTCACTTTTAGTAATAATAGCTGCGGTTGTAATGTTTTTGTATGCGTTTCCGTCTCTATCATGCGTTGGGTTAAAATCATAATTTGGCTCCCATCTTGTTTCCAATTTGAGTATGCCATTTTCCAAACGAACATTGTTTGTTGAAAATTGAGACGGTGCTCTGCCTTTAAAATTGGACTGATAAACACCATTGGTTCCTTGAACAAGCCATTTGTTTTGGTTCAGGGTTTCACCCTCAAACTCATCACTTATTTGCGTATTTAACACCCAGCCTCCATCATTTTTTTGATCCGATAAAGGAAAGTTAGGGTTTGCATTTTCTGGGGGAGTGGGGTCTGTAATTTTCCAATCAGGCTTGTCAATATCTAAATTAGAATTACCTGAATCTTCAGCTGCGCATCCTGAAAGTAATGTGCTAAATATGACAACTTTAAATACACTTTTCATTTGCATGTAATGACTATTAGTATCTTACAAAAGTAGATGTCAAATTCTACGAAAAGATGAAGAAATTAGTAAGTATGACAAAAATTATATTGTAAATGTTTCGTTAAAGTTTTGAGCTATGTGTATTGAAAAATAAATCCAGTTGTTTTTGATGCGATTTTGATAGTTTTTGATTTGACAAAAACCAATAAACTGCTCTAGCATTGATAAAATTTCCGTTTAGCAATGGAATTATTTGCTCAGTAATAATCTCTGAGTTTGGATTCTGAACTGTCATGAGTTCCAAATAGTTGCTTAACACGGGATAGGAATTTAATATTTGGTTATCTAAACACAATTCGTCAAAAAATGAGTTGGGCAAGGAATGTTTTTGTTTTTTTAGTGACTTCAATGCAGCAATGATTACTGCTTCATTTCCCTCATTAACTAATTTTTTAATCGTTTTTGAGTACGCTGAACATGAGTCCTGTTCAATGTAGTCAATCGCATCTTTGATTATACTTTTATCTGACAGCATCTTCTCTGTAACCGCAGCAGTAAACGCAGGCGTGTAGAGTCTTCTTTTAACCCCTTGTTGCATAGACAGCAAAGCATGTTTTTTAGATGCGGATAGTAAAAAATTTATGAGTTGCTCTTCAGATGCAGATTGGGCTGTTATGGTATTGATAATTCGAATCACATCGTTGTTGTTCGCCCAGTGCCAAAGGGTAAAGCATGTAAGTACTGCTCCTTGAACGGTATCTTTGGGATCTAATACTATGGCAGTTTCCCCAGAGTAAGCATCAATATTGTCATTTGTGTCAACCACGCGTATGATTTCATCAATGTACACGTCCTTGTAAGGAGACTTTTTATTAGACATGATGGAAGTTAGTTTTTCATAATCTTCATCATCAAACACATCGTCTTTATACTTTTCTAGAGTTGCACCTTTTTTCAACGTGTATTTTTGAAACACACCCAAATCGTCCCAATGAATTCGCACAGGAATTACTTTACAATAGTTGAGATGGCAAATCACAGACTCGACATCCATATAATACACGCTGTAAAGACCATCAGCTTTTGGCAATTCAACCAACACTCCGTTGATACGTTTCTTTTCCCCTGGGTGCTTTATGGATACTTCATGTTTGATCATGTCAGAAGTCAACATATTTGCATTTGTTTCTTCAGATTGAAAACTTACTGAAAAGCTTATTGCACTGTAGACAATAAAAATGGTTAGGCGTAGCATCGAAGTTCAAATAATTTAACATCTTTAGCTCCATAGGTTTCTTCACAAATCAATCGAATCGCGGTGCATTTGCTTGTTTCAAAATTAAATTTGACCAAGCGAGTTTTATTGTCTTTCACAACAGCAAGTTTCACCCATTTTCCTTGAATACGGCCATGCAAGGTTGCATGTTTTAGCATTTCTACAGGATTATGATTGCTGAACAATTCATCATTACGACTGTCTTTACGCATCATAATATTGCGTTTGACGTTGGTATCACACTTAACTTCTACTTTGGATAATGTTATTGGGGATTCCCACTCTAACTGTACTTCAGCATGTAGGCCATCAGACATCCAATGATTGATTTCACCATCAATATCTCTTGAAATACCGTTCAGTAATTTTTTAGCATCACCCGTTTTTGTGGAACTGCTGAAAATCAAGCTAGCTTTTCTTGCTAAATCATCGGAATCATTTGAGGGTCTATTCGGTATAAAAGCATCATCACGCATCAATTGCTCTTGCAGTTCATTGATGTGAGATTTTGCTACCGTTCTAGGCAATACATTTCTTTCTACACATATGGCTGATGCAGTACCCACAGCTTGACCCATGAGTGCGCATGTTGCCATGATTCTAGATGAAGATAAGGCAATATGTGTTTGACTTACATTACGACCAGCAAACATCAAATTATCGATGTTTTTTGAATACAGAGCCCGGAAGGGAAACTCATATACTTTTTTAAAGTGGTAGTGGAAATAACTTGGGGGCTCCGATATGTTTTCAATACCCCCAGGATTGTGCTCGTCTAACGACCAACCACCAAATGCCACTGCATCATAAAAGTGTTTGTGTTCTGTCATGTCTTTTTCAGAGACAATATAGTCTCCAACAAACCGTCTTGACTCTCTTCTGCACGGTAAAGACCCTACCCAGTCCAGAGCTAGGTTTTCAGCCTCGGGAAATTTGCCAGAGTTTTTTATAAAATCCCAAACTCCGTGTAAGTAGCCCATCAGTTTGTGCCTGTTATTTTCAAAGTCACCAATAATATCCCCATCACTGCCAACTTCAATCCACCAGATTCCATCTTGATAGCCTGCAAATTTTCTGCGTTTACTGGCTCCTTCATGAGTGTATTTGATGACATAAGATGGTGGTGAATATTTGATGGGCCTACCCATATCTTTTGAAGACATCAAAAGGGTAGCTCCCATTTGCCAACCATCAGGTTTGTCGGGTGCGTAAGTTTCATCAAACTCAGCCTTCCCTTCCCTTCCAGTTCTGTATAAAGCTCCTGCAGAAGCAGCCAATAACCCATCGCCAGAACAGTCAATAAAAATGTCTGCATTGATAGTAAACATGGTCTCCGTGGTAGATTGCCAGCAAATGGCAGACTTTATCTTATTGTCTTTGACAAGGCTGTTAATAGCCTGCGTGTTAAGCATTAAGGTAATGTTTGGTTCTCGTACCACAAAGTCATACATCACGTGATCAAAAACAGGATAAGACTCTTGTTCATTTTCAAATCGGTTGTGTAATAGAATTTCTTCAATAATCCCTGTTTCACGTTCGGCTTTTCCCTTAATGTCATTCACTCCATTTAGATGAACACGCATTTCACTAGATGCATTTCCACCTAAAACAGGGCGGTCTTGAATCAAAACCACTTTCATTCCATTTCTTGCAGCTGAAACAGCCGCACAAATCCCTGCAGCGCCACCACCAACAACAGCAACTTGATAGTTTTTTGTTTTGGTTCTGTTGGGTATTTCAGACAATGACGAACCAAGTTGAGTCCATTTATCAGTTTCTCTATCATATGCTAAATCTTGATTAACAGCACATGAAGTAGCTATTAGTGGTAAAGTTCCAGCGGCTAATGCTGCGTTAGCCCCTTTTTTAAAAAAATCCCTTCTTTTCATTGTTCGTTATCATTTGCAATGTTACCACGCCACCCCTTGTCGAATTGCCGAATCAACGCTGTTCTTAACTCAGGAGCTCGTGCCGCGATATTTGTAGTTTCATTCGGGTCATTTCTGTGGTCATAAAGCTCAGTAAATAATAGGGGTTTTTTGGGATTGGAAATATCTTTCCACACAATAAGTTTGTAGTCCTGTGTTTTCATGGCATACCCCATGAGATTATTTTCAAACAAGTCTCTATCCCAATTTTCTTTTTGTTGGGTTTGAATTTTTTGCTCCACTTCACGCAACAAAGGCCCAAAGAATGTTTCTTTCATTGCAGGCCGTAAGGGGTAAGCACCCCATTCTCTAAGTGCTGGAGTAGGAAATTGTGAGAAAACAGCTTTCTTCCAATCTAATTTAGGGTTGTCTAGTAAAGGAGCAAAACTTTGACCCTCCAAATGTTTAGGTAAAGGAAGCCCTGCAAGTTCAGATAAAGTCGGGTAGATATCAACAAGCTCAACTAAGGCATTGGTTCGGGTTCCTTTGCTTTTCATTTCTGGTGTCCAAACAATCATAGGGACTCGAGTTGCAATCTCATAATTCGTTGCTTTACCCCAAATGCCCATCTCACCTAAATGGAATCCATGATCGCTCCATAAAATGATGATCGTGTTATCAAATTGTCCCGAATCTTTTAAGGCAGTTAACATTTTTCCTATTTGGGCATCTACATAGCTCACGCATGCCAGGTAAGCATGTTTTAAGGTGATGGCTAATTCTTTATCGATTGGTCCTTTTTTGGGGATATTGCTTCTAACGCGAAGCTCAAAAGAAGGATGTAACCCCATGGCAGCTCCGTGGGTTGGTGGTTGGTTTTGTGAACTTAACTCAATAGAATCTCTTTGATATAAATCCCAGTACTTTTTGGGAGCTACCCAGTTCAAATGAGGTTTATTAAAACCTAATCCTAAGAAAAAAGGTTTTTTTTCATCAGCTAGCATTTCATGCATAGTTGCAATGGCTAAGTCTGTGTGATATCCATCAGCATATATATTATCAGGAACATCAGCAGCTTCATACGCCACCCCTGAAGCCAACCCAAATTTGGCTACATCACCATAAGTTTTAAACATTTTTTTCCTTGTCTCTAGTCGCTCTTTGACATTTTTTGATAAAGCAAAACCTACTGGTTTTGTTATGTCCTTTGCAATAAGACTGTCATAAGCTGGAAGTCTGCTCCATGATTTTTCATCATCCAAATCGCCATGATGGAATATTTTGCCCATATATACCGTTTCATAACCATTGTTTTTAAAATGTTGCGGTAGGGTAACTACATTAGGATTGACATCTCTAAACTTAAGATAGTTGTGGAAAATACCACTGGTTTCAGGTCTAATTCCAGTCAATACACTAGCTCGAGAGGGGCCGCAAATGGCTTGCTGACAGTAAGCCTTATCAAATTGTAAACCTTCCGAGGCTAGTTGATCAATAAATGGTGTATGTGCAATTGATGAATCATAGGACCCTATTTCAGGGCGTAAATCATCAATGGATATAAATAAAATATTAGGCTTAGAAGTGTTGCTTTGTTGAATCAAAAGCGTTGAAGAAATACATAATAGTGATATTATTAAAAAGAAAAAATATTTCACTCCTAGTTATTTAACTTACAAAAGTAATGGGTTTGTTATAATGAATAATGAGTATTTTAACTTTATTAAAGAATAAATTAACATTAATTTTTATACGTTATAAACTTGTTTTCTTACGTTTAATTGTACACTTTTTTATGGTAAAAAATTATAAATTGCATTATTAAATTTTAAAAATCAATGATTTTCTTCAAGCATTTAATCAAACAATCTTTTTTTCGAATTATAAATAGAATGGCTTTTCTATGGGCTTCTATTTTGATATTATCTCCTCTACTGATGCAATCTCAAACTAAGCCTATTGAAGTTAAAGGTTTGATTTTAGATGAATTTAATTCACCCATCCCTTACGTTGCTGTTGGAATTGTAAAAAAAAACATAGGTATTGCTAGTACTGAAGATGGGGAGTTCTCTTTTATAGTTTCTGAAAATGAACTACAGGACACCTTATCTATTTCTAGCTTAGGGTTTAATCCCTTCAAAATTATAGTTGAAGATTATTTAAAATCAGAAGAAAAAACCATTGTGCTGGTAGAAACTACAACTCAGCTTAATGAAGTTTATTTGTTGAGTCCCAAAGGTTATGTGCTCAGTGCTGTTAATAAATTGAAGGAAAATACGTTGAGTGAGCCCCATAAGCTTGAAATCCTATACAGACGTGCTACCACGGAAAATAACCTTCCAAAGTTTTTTGTAGAGCATTATTTACATGTCCGGGATAAAGGCCCTGCTTACTCTCCAGGAATTGTTCAAGTCCTTGAAGGTAGAAAGTCAGCAGATTACCGAATATATAAGGGAGCTCAATGGCAGCATTCAATCAATGCGTTGTTTAATACAAATCCGCTAAGACCTCATGAATCGCAACATTCAAGAAATCTTAAGAAGTTTGAGTGGAAGCGAATAGGTGATTCTTCTTTTGAAGGCGAGGATGTTATGATTGTTCAGGGGCAAAACCCTAAAATTGATTGGGAAAAAATCACTTTTTATATCGGTCTTGACAGTTTTAAAGTGTATAGAATAGAACGCGGCCCATCATTATTTGTCTATAAAAAGCACAACACTGGAAAATTGGTATTAAGTTATTTTAAGAATGAATGGAAGCTTAAAAAACATATGATTCCAGCGCGTTTTCATGGCACTGATGCAGAAATCTCCCATTTTAAAACAGAAGCCTTTATAACTAATACATCTACGGATAAAAAAGAATATAGAAGGATTTATCCATTTGGAGGTGACACGGACATGGGGAATTTAGAACTTCCTTACCACGCTGATTTCTGGAAAAACCTCAATATGCCTCCCGATACCAAATTCTACAAGCGGATTAAAGAAGGCTTGGAAAGTAATTTTGGTGTCAGTTTAGAGCAACAATACGAATTGGTCAATAGATAGAAAAACAATTTCAAGGCTTTTCTTCGAGAATTGGGTGTTGACACGTTTTTTCTGAAAAATTATATTCAAACGTTCCGTGTTTTATTTTTTGGTTACTGTTCATTTGATGGAACGGTATAGGTTGTATTCGCTTTTGGAATATCAAAAACATACACCTCTCCATTAGACCATTCAATTTTTATATTGCTAACTCGAGTTTCATTGCCTAATCCAATGTGCAAATGAGGATTAAAACTTTGAGAATATGATGAAGATGTTGAGCCCACCACTCTTTTATATGTCTTTCCATTGACCTCAAATGTTAGCACAGCCCCAATTGCAGTAACTTTTCCAGAGGGTGCGTTTCCAACACTAATGGTGACAAACTTATTGGTTGTCTTGGTTTTGTTTGTGAACAAATGCCATCTACCACGTTCGTTGGCGTAAATAATGTCTATGTCTCCATCGTTATCATAATCCAATACATCAGTACCCATTCCCGTAACGCCAAGATTTTCACGAATAACTCCGTGGTTTTTGCTCAAAGAAAATGAGTTTCCTTGTTGGTTTAGAAGGATAAATTGTTCAATCACGGAAGCTGAATGCCCAAAGCGAACAATGAAAATATCAGACCATCCATCATTATTAAAATCACCCACGGCACTACTCGAGGTTTGTTCATCAATCTCAATGCCCATCTCAGCACTAACATCAACAAATGAGCCCTCCCGGTTTTCAAGGAGCTTTGGCGGTAACGATTTTAATTTGATTGGGGCTTGTGCATTGATAACGTTATGAATTACAGCGGATATTGGCGAATTGGTATGCCCTGCTACTCGCCAAATATTTTTTCCAATATACCCTATATATAGCCCCTTTTGTGTTGTGTCTTTTGGGAAACCTTTGGCCTCATTCTGAGATAAGGTAAAGTCATGTTGTCCATGTCTATCTAGCTTACGCTGATAGGGTGTTTTATTTTTTCCAATAAACACATCAAAATGCGGAAAGGCCATCTGAAGGTTTTCTAGAATAAAATCTCCTGCTATTGTTAAGTCATGACTGAAAGCTTTTCCTCTGTCAAAAAAGTAATAGGTTTTAGTCTTCGCATCATACTCTATTTCAGAATCAAAAGGCTTTTTGGAACGCGTTACAAACAAGTCAAAATCACCATCATTGTCATAATCAATTTCACTGATGCTATTGATTAAATTTAGTTTTTCAATGTTCCCCAGCACCTCTTGAGTTACATCGATAAAACCACCATCCTTGGTACCTTGTATGGCTATATTTTTTTGACCTCCATAAAACAGAATGTCCTTAATGTTATCGTTGTTAAAATCGGTAAGTGTGACACGCATACTAAACCTGTCATTTGAGGGTAAAAAAGAACGAAATGCAAAATTTTCATTTCTGTCACTCGTATATAAGAAATGTCCTTCCTCTATTTTATCTCTTGGAGGAAATGCGGAAAGAATTAAATCCAAATTCCCATTGGATTGGGTGTCGAGAATTTTAACGGCTCGACCGCGGCTCGGCAAAAAGTGCTTGAACTCAGTTTCTTTTACAATTTCTTTGTTTTTACCAATAGAGTATGAACGAAGTTTTCTAGGATTTTTTCCACCACCACCTCCAGGCTGAACTAAAATTTCAATGAGCCCATCATTATTATAATCTCCAGCAGCGATTCCATGTGTGTCACCAAAAATAAACGGCTTTCCTTGCGTGAATAACCCGTTTTCGTTCCAAAATACTTCAACACGGCGGGCATGTTCGGTTAATAATAAATCTAAAAAACCATTTTGATCGAGGTCAACAATAACGGCATTATCAAATTTTCTTCTTGACCGCTCTTCAAGATCAATAACTGTTGTTGCTTCTTCAAAACGGAGTTCATTGGGTTGTTGCGCCGATAATTCAAACGATACTATTATAAAAAAAATGAAGACTAACTGTAAATAATATGAGTTGTTCATGGATTATAGAATTAAATCACTTTAAAATCAATTTTTTTGTCACTTGATAAGAATTAGAAGTGTATGTGGCAAAACGTATTCCTTTGGTTAAAGTTGTTGTGTCTATGATGGCATTGGGATTATCAATGTAATCCGAATACATCAAAGTTCCTTTTAGATCAAATAGTGCTAGTGTGCCAGGATTGGGCGTAACTACATGTAATACATCTGATACTGGATTGGGGTAAATCTGAAATTCGCTTTCAGTATCGCTTAGGTGTAATGAGTTTTCATTAAACACAATATCATCAACATACAATAATGCACTATTGCTGTTTATGTGTTCATCGCGTACGGTAATTTGTAATCTATCTCCATTACTCAGGCTTTGGTTTGAGGGATTACTTCGACTAAAATTCTCAGAAAGCTCAACCCATGTTCCTTTTGTCACACTGGAAAGGTCAAAAACAAGTTTTTTGTATGGGTTATTTAATATAAACTCAATTTGATTGATTTCAGTTGATGGATCAATCCAAATTTCAAATCTTACATTATTAGCTCCTGAAGGAAGATTAATAGAACCATAGGGGGAAAAGGTCGAGTAATTTCCCGAAAAACCTCCAGCATGTTCATATCTCAAACTAAAGTCTCCAGATGCAGGCTTGTCTGAATTTATTCTCCATTTAGCAGCAGGGGCATTCCACCAGTTGATACTCCTTCCTTGAAAATAAAATGGCCCTTCAAATCCCAGAGCATTAAAATCTGGATTCGTAAGTTCTTTTTGCCAAATTCTTACATAGTCAATACTAAACTCTGCAGGAGATATTAGATCGACTTCAGAGGGAAGGCCATACCAGTAAAACACTTCATTATCAAACCAAATTTCTTGTGGATAATCATGCCTCCATTGGTTGTTACGTGCTAATTCCTCCCGTGTTACTTCCCTTAACAGCGTTCCATCAAAATAAGTTTTGATGTAGTCTCTATCCCACTCAAAACCGTATACATGGTAATCTTCAGCCAAACGAATGTTCATGTCATCTTCTACCTTCCAATTTTGATGATTTGTGGCTATATCTGGGTCCCAATTTATCACGTTGGTTCTTTGCCTTCTTTCTAAGTTCAAAGGTTTATTCTCTGGATTGTCCTGAGGTCGTTTACCAAAATTTTCTATCATATCGAATTCTGAATGATAGCCAGTAGTCCAAAACGCAGAAACTACTGGCGCATCTGCAATTTTAGCACGGATTTCCATGTAGCCATACCTAAAAAAAGCTTCACTCATGACAGAAGCATGTGTTATCGGCTTACTATTTTCTGGACTATCTAGGGTACCGCCATACCAAATTCCAGAGGCAGCATGTTTTTCGTTTGCAAAATCAAATGTAGGCTCCCATCGACTGGTCAAAATCAAATTTCCACTTTCAACACGTACATTATGACCAGCATATTGACCTGGTGCTCTGCCTTTCCATTTGTGTCTATAATCTCCATTTTCACCCAAAATCCACCACTTGGATTTGTCTAGACTGGATTCTGAAAATTCATCACTTACATAAGTGTTTAAGTTCCATCCTCCATTGTTATTAGGATCAGACAAAGGCACTTGTGCATAGCTTATAGCAGAAGCGATTATGGCTACGAATAACGTTCTAATCATATATTTTACTTTCAGCTACTATACGCCGTTAGCTTTCCATCCTTTATTAAACTGATTTAACAATTCTTGAACGAGTTCCTTGTTTTCTTGAGCAATATTTTTAGTTTCTAATGGGTCATTTTGATGATCGTACAATTCTAAGAATACAGGCTTAGCATTTTTATCTCTATAATCTTTCCATACAATAAATCGGTAACGATCTGTTCGCATGGCATAACCCATCAAATACTTTTCATACAATTCTCTATTCCATTTTTCTTTTTGTTGAGCCTTTATTTTTTCTTCTACTTCTAAAATCAGAGGACCGAAGTAAGTTTCCCGCATCCCCTTGGAAAGTGGATTTGCTGCCCATTCGCGTAATGCTGGACTTGGAAAAAGACTGAAAGCTGCTTTTTTCCAGGGTTTTTCTGGGTTTGACAATAAAGGCTTAAAGCTTTGTCCTTCAACATGATCAGGGATTGGTAATCCAGCCAATTCGGATAAGGTAGGATACATGTCTATCAATTCAACCAATGCCTCTGTGGTTTTTCCTCTGTTTTTATCTAGCATACCGGGTGTCCAAACAATCAATGGAACACGTGTGCTAATCTCATAATTGGTAGCTTTTCCCCAAATACCCATTTCACCTAAGTGCCATCCGTGATCACTCCAAACCATAATAATAGTATTGTCGCGAACACCAGCTTCTTCGAGAGCAGTGATCATTTTTCCAATTTGGGCATCTATATAGCTCACACAAGCTAAATAGGCATGCTTTAAAGTTTTTGCGAGTTCATCATCAATAGCTCCCTTTTTAGGAATTCCATAACGTGCCCTAAGCTCAAAAGAAGGATGAAGCCCCATTGTTGCTCCATTTTCAGGAGCAGATGTTTGTGTGGTTAGCTCGATGTCATTTATATCATACATATCCCAATATTTTGAGGGAGCTAACCAGTCTAGGTGCGGTTTCTTTAATCCGAGTCCTAAGAAGAAAGGTTTGTCGCTATCCTTTTCAAGCATGTCATGGAGTGTAGCTATAGCAAGTTCTGTGTTATAGCCATCTTCATAAAAATGATCAGGCACATCCGCTTTTTCATAAGCTGGACCTTTACCCAGACCATTTCTGGGTGCATTGGGACCGTATTTCTCAATAACTTCTCGTTGATTTTTTCTAAACATCTCTTGACTTTCCTTAATGGCAAAACCACCAGGAGTTCTTGAGGGTTTAATCGTCATTCGTTCACGAGCAGGTGTTCTGCTCCATGAGAGTTCAGGATCTGCAAAACTAGGTTTGTGGTATATTTTTCCTGTATGAACCGTTTCATAGCCGTGATTCCTAAAATGTTGTGGAAGGGTAACAATGTCAGGATTAGCTTCCCTAAAATAGGTGAAGTTTTCAATAACGTTAATAGTCTCAGGTCTGGCCCCTGTCATAAGACTGGCGCGTGATGGACTACAAATGGCTTGTTGACAATATGCCCTGTTAAACTGAAGTCCCTCAGCAGCGAGTTTGTTCAAATTGGGCGTTTGAGCTATATTAGAACCATACGAGCCAAGCTCTGGTCTCAAATCATCAATAGCGATGAACAAAACATTGGGCTTGCTTTTGTTGTTTTGAGACTGTGAATTTGAATTACAGCTCAATAAAACAATAGAAATTAACAGTAAAAAATGTGGTGATTTCATATAAAATATGTTTTTATGCTTTAGATAGTTGTAATTTACTTTGAATCTCTTCAATAGTGAGGTTTTTGGTTTCAGGTAAAAAACGAAATAAAATAACCAAACCAATAAACACTAGAAAGCCATAAAATATAAAAATGGTACTGGCTCCCATATTGGCTAATTGCCAGGGAAAAAAGAATTGAGCCGTTGCGCTCACTAGACTCGAAATAAGAGCAAAAAACGGAATGGCAATCCCACGTATGGAAATGGGAAATATTTCCGAAAGTAACACCCATAAAATGGGCCCAACTGAAAAATGAAAAGCAGCAATAAAGCTTAAAATTCCAAATAAAATAAGGCCGGCATTTATAGTAATAAATGCCTGCAAAAACTCGCTAGAATTATCCCTTGCTGATACTTCTCCAACAACACTTTTAAGTGCTTCTTTGAATTCGATATCAGAATCAAAGGTTTTTCCTACTAAGGTGGTAAGCCTTTCAGAGTCTGTATGACCATCAAGAGATGCAATCGTGTCTGATGTAACTTCATATTTGGCAGCTCCAAACCCATAGGCACATACTGCTAAGCTAAGTACAACCCAAGCCAACCCCCAAATCATCATTGGGCGCCTACCAATTCTATCAATTAAAATCAGAGACAGTATTGTAAATATTAAACTGGTTAGCCCAATCCAAATTGCAGACATAAAAGATGCGTCAGTTCCTAAACCAAGTTGTTCAATAACAGTTGGTGCGTAAGTGATGATGGCATTGATGCCTGTCACTTGCTGAACCACTGCCATAGTCAAGGCTACGATCAAAACGACTCGCATGTGTTTGCTAAAAACCACCTTTAATTGTGATATAGCAGAGGTGTCTTGGTTGCTTTCAGCAACACTCTGCTTCATCACAACAAGAAGATTATCGATTTTATTTTTAGGATTAACTTTAGATAATGTGATTTTAGCGTCTTCGTACTTTTCTTTAAATATCAACCAAGCTGGACTTCTAGGAACAAGAAACAACAACCCAAACCATAGTAAAGCAGGGATAATTTCAATCCCTAGCATCCATCTCCAAGTATATTCTTTAATTCCTAAAGCTGTTATCCACTCAGCTTCAGCACTAGTTATGGTTAACAACCAATAATTAATAAAATATGCAGCTGTAAGACCAATGACAATATTTATTTGCGTCATAGACACCAGCTTACCTCGCCATTGAGCTGGAGATATTTCACCGATGTACATGGCAGCTAACGTGATTGAGCTAAATGCCAGTCCCCCTAAAAAACGCGCTGCGAATAATAAAATAAATGTAGGGGCAAATGCCGAGCCGAAAGCAGAAATTAGATACAATGCCGCAATTATTTTTAGGGTTGTTTTTCTACCGTATGCATTACTTGCCCAAGCGGCTAAAGGTAAGGCGATAATCACTCCTATTCCTGGCCCAAAGCCTAGAGCACCCACCTGCCATTCATTTAGATCAAATTCTGCAGTGATAAATTTAAAAGCTCCTGAAATTAAAGCGGCATCAAGACCGAAAACAAAACCACCAAGAGCTACAATGGTTGCGTACATAAAAGCATTTTTCTTAAATCGACTCATAATATTATTTTGATTAAGTATTTATTCACCAATGTGAAGGGTTGAGTTTTTTATTTTGGTTGACGTTTTTGTTTTTTCACCATTTGACCAAGTTACTTCAATAGATACTGGCCCTGTACAATTTCCAAGCCCAAAATGAACTGCATTATTTAAACCCTGTGAGTATTGCGAACTGGAACTCCCCACAACGTGGGTTTGTATACCATTGCATGATTTGAGTTTTACCACTGCGCCTAAAGAGGATGTTTTTTTCTTTGGAGCCTTGCCCACATGTATGGTCAAAAAATCATTATTGTTAGAAATATTAAGATTGTTTTTGAATAAGTACCACTTACCACGTTCGTTTGCTAAAACCACATCCACTTGTCCATCGTTGTTGTAGTCAATTACACCAATTGCCATTCCGATAGCTCCCGAATCATGTGTGGTTAAACCATGTTTAGTCGCTTTTTGGAATGATTTTCCTGCCTGATTGATAAAAAGCAACAGTTCATTATCAAAAACCATTTCACCACGTGGAACGACTATAAGATCCTTATAACCGTCATTATTGATATCAGCCACTTCAGAGGCCATTGTATGACCTTCATGAAATATATTTTTCTTTTTTGTAACATCTTTAAAAATGCCATTTCTGTTTTCTAACAATACATCGGAAGGCCCATTAGAATAGGTTTCTGATTTATAATTTTTCACATTGTGAACGACTCCAGTAGCAGGCGCCCAAAGGTATCCTGCAATACGCCATTTTTGGTTCCCTACATAACCAATGTACCAGCCCGTTTTGTCTTTGAATTTTGGGTGTATCGGGAAACCAAAAGCATTACTATTCACCAGTTGAATGTCTTTGCCAGAATGGGTTTCGCCAGTGAACTCGTAACTGTAGGAAGCCTCCCCTATATAAAATGTCTCATTGTTGGGCCATTGAGATTGAAAGTTTTCTAATGTCAATATTTCACCTACCTCCAAGTCATCCAATTGAAATTCACCTCGGGTAGTAAAAAATCCAAGTTCTTGGGTTTTTTCATTGTAAAAAGATTGCCCTTTTTTGAACTCATTACCTCTTGAAATATACAAATCTAAGTCACCATCATTATCAAAGTCGATTTGACTAATACTAGTGATATGATCTATTGGATATGGGAATACTCTATCTGTCATTTCGGTGTATGTCAAATCTCCATTCCCTTGAAAAGCTTTGACTTGTCTATTTCCATATACAATGAGATCAGATGTGTTGTCACTATTAAAATCAACGATGTGAATTTTCTGACCGTTGCGTTTGCTAGCCTCAAACATACCGTTTAATATAAGCTGGCCATTGCCATTGTTTTCATAAATGTAATTTTCGCTTGCACCCTTTTTTGATGCAGCAGGAAATGCAAAGTTGAGTAAGTCCAAGTCCCCATCGTTATCTCCATCAGTGAAGGCGACTGTTCTGCCTCTCATAAAAGCCAATGGAATTTTAAAATCTGGTAAGATGGTAAACTCTCTTTGTTTAGAGACTCTAAAAATCACAGCATTTCTGGCGTTGGAGCCAGAGCCTCCACCTCGCGACATCACTACCTCAATGTTCCCATCAGAATCAAAATCTCCGACGGCAACACCATGAATATCTCCCATGATAATGTCATATGGCCTTGAAAAAGCACCATTTTTGTTCCATTGTACTTGAATTCCGTAACCGTGATCATTGATTAGCAAGTCTTGATGTCCGTCACGATCCAAATCAGCAGACACTGGCGAATCCCACTTCCTAAGATTTTTTTCTTGGCGCGGGAAAGCTTTAAATTGTTCCGAAAAGGTAGTTTGAGCAACTAAATCATTTGTAATAAAAACTATAATTACTGTAGATAAAAGTATTGTCTTAAAAAGAGATAAAATAGATGCCATCAATAGTTAATAATTTTATTATTGTTCTTTTTTGCTGTTATATTTTCAAATTTTTTCTTTCGCCAATTTCAATAGTGAAACTTCCATTATTTATTACCTTTGGTTGGTAATTGTTTCCTTGAATTCGCACTGAAGAAACCACTTCTTGTGTATTGTTATCGCGAATAGTAACCACTTGATTTGGATTGCGTAATCTTAATGTAGGGAGTTCATAGGCTTCCTTAGGATTAAAATTATCAAATTGAGAAATGGTGATGGGCCAGCCATCATATTGTTTGTGCTCTGGGTTTTTTACATCAATGTTTCGTGGCCAAGATTCAAATGTAATTGTCCTATTGGGCTTGTGATATCTTACAACTCCAAATCCAGCTGCTCTTGTAGAAAGTTTTCCTCCCTGTTTTATTTCGTCTGTTGTAGGATTTGAAACTGCTTTTACGGAAATTTTATTTTGAAAACCATCTAGAAAATCTCCCGTATATGAAGGCGCATTCTTTTTTCTATTTTTCCCGGGTTTTTTTGGATCCCACCAACGTAACCAGTAGTTGGCAATTGCGGGCGTGCAAAAAGAATATCCCGCATCTCCCCAATTATTAATACCGTGTTGTATTACAGAACCTAGGTGTTGGTCTCCTGATATCATAGGCGAAAAACTTTTCCTGATTACAGAAAGCGCTTTGTTCCGACCCGTTTGTGGCCAGCCGTTGGAATCAAAGTCAGCAAAAATTTCTCTGCTATTTTTTCCGGTATAGTTGTTTGCCATAGCAAAAACAGTTTGTGATAAAACTGTTTTCATCTCGGCATTCTCCCAATCCGTAGTCCATGCTTCAAGAAACTCAAGTTGTCTTTCTCCTAGTAGTTTAGCCTCCTTGATATCAAAAGTTTTTGTATCAATATTAGGGTCAAAAACAGCATCTATGCCTTTCCCTTTTTGTTTAAAAAAACGCCCAGGACCTGATTTGAATTTTCTATCCTCCAAAATAGCAAAACTAATACCACCCCATTTCAGGTCTGTGTAATAAACGCCAATTTCTCTTTCAATGGGTGTGGGATCGTATGGATCAGGTAAGTGACTTGTTTGCGCTCTTTCTACTTCCTGAATATATGTAACAGGCATGTAATATCCGCCATTTATTCCTCTTCGGTATTTGCTTTTAATTCCTCCATTCCCCCAAATATTTCCTTGTCCAATATCATGATCATCAACAATACATATTGTAGGTGTATTTCTCATGATTTCACCAAAAGCCTCACCGAATTTTAACCAGTACAAATAATGTTGGCTATGGTCATACACCTGATCTCCAGAAAAAAATAACAAATCGGGTTGTATCTTTTTTATGTTTTCTACAATATCTGTTTTGGGAATGTCACCTCCATGCTGTGGATAAATAGAATTACATGTCAAAGCTGCCATGACAAAATCATCTTTGTAAATGGGATTTTTTCGTATGACACCTTCGTAGAAGGCTTTATCATTATGTACAACTCTGTATGCATATTCGGTGGTGTCGTCCCAGTTTTCAATTCTGAAATGAGACGTATAGCCGGGATAAACAATTAAGACCACATCTCGTTCTACCCATTTGCCATTTTGGTTGATTTCTAGACGCGATTCAAAAGGCTCATAATTTTTGATGGGATAAAACTGAGCTGTTAACTTCAGCGTATTTTCATGTACTGTGTATAATGTGAATGCAATTCTATCTTTAGGAGGTATGTTTTCGGGTAGAGACAGATGCTGGCCCGTAACAGAACATGCACATGCAATCAACATATAAATCCATACTAACCTTAACTTCATAGCTATTTCATGATTCACTCCAAATAGTAGGTATAAATACCGTCATCTCAGCTTGACCTCTATTACTCCATGCGAAGTAAGGAACGAGTTGGGCTTTATGTGAAACAAAATCAGGTTTGGATATTTCTTGATACATATCATCTGTTTTGTCTTTACGTAAAAACAATTCTGTTTCGATAAGTGTAACGCCACCTAATGCTTTTTCATCGTGAGTGGCTAAGAGCTCACCATCTCCTTTAATATAAACATCTAAAATTGAAGTATCTTTTGGTAAATCAGGGGATTCAACGCAATATACCACAGGTCCTCTCTTGATTGCGATTTGATTTCGAACTTCCTCTATACGATTATGACCTTCAATGCGTTTAATTTCCATAGGCATATCCAAGATTATTGTGTCTCCGACTTTCCATTCACGTTGGATTGTGGCAAATGTTCCAGGAACAACTGCTACATCTACCCCTTCATTATTCACTTGAAGAACACTTCCTTTAGCCCACTCAGGAATTCGAACCTTTATTTCAAAAGAAGACGACTTACAAGATTCAATGGTTAGTTTGACTAAGCCCTCCCAAGGGTAATTGGTATCTTGACTCAATTTTAAGGGCGAACCGTCTAACATAACAGTGTCAAGTTGGTTTGATCCAAAAAGAATAACAGCAACTCCGTTTTCTGTAAGGTTATAGGCCCATCCAGAAGATTTGCAAATAGTTCTAACCAAGTTGGGAGGACAACAAAAGCATTCCAAATAATGTTGTCTTACAGGACTTTCTGTGACGTCTTTGTGCGCTTCGTAGTCTCTGGAATTGTTAACCATTCGTAATGGGTTCGAGTAAAAATAATCTTTGCCTTCAATTCCTATTCCCGATAAGCCACTGTTGTACAGCACAAGTTCAATAACATCAGCATATTTTGATTCTGCATGGATGCCTAGCATTCTGTAGCTAAACATGGCATTGCATAGATTAGCACAAGTTTCATTGTAGGCGGTCATATTTGGCATCATGTAATCATCAATAAAACCTTCTTCTATCATATCAAGACTTGTTGATGCTCCATAGTGTGCTTGTCCTACAGCACCTGTAACATACATTTTTTTGTGAGTCACATTTTTCCACAACCTGTCCAAAGCATCTAGTAATGTTTTTTCTCCAGTTTCAGCATAAACGTCTGCAGCACCTGCATAGTAATACAACGCAAGAACTGCATGGCCTACCGCTTCCTTGGAATCTCTTAATGGTGTTCGTTCTTGAATCATATCACCAATCGGATAACCAACCGTAGTACTGTTGTGCTCAATTTCAAAAGTTCCCCTTCTGTTGACGAATTTTTCTGCCAACTGCAAATATTTCTCATTGCCAACTGTGCGATATAGCTCCACAAGACCCATAATTTGCGTTTGATTAAATCCAAATCGCTGGTAATGTTTGGTGTCTGGCATAAAGTAGTTATGTAGTAAATCAGCTTGTTTTGTGGCTATATCTAAAAAATTTGTTTTTCCAGTTATACGGTGATGAATAACACTTGCAATAAATAAGTGACCGCAATTGTACATTTCATGGTATTTTCTGTTTTCATATCGATCAACACCCTCAGTAGTTTGAACGTAGGTATGAATATATCCATCGGCTTCTTGAACGCTACTTATAAGCTGTATGTAATCATCTAATTCATCAATGATTGATTCATCTTTTGTTAACTCATAGATATAACATTTTGCCTCTATGAACTTGTAAAAATCTCCGTCATGCCAATAAAAACCTTTGTGCACGCCTTTTTTATCTCCATTGGCAATCTTAAAATTATTAAGTGCATGCCCAATATCTCCACACAACAAATGCTGCATATGTGGGAGCATGTTGGTTACAGCATTATCCATCTTGCTCGCCCAGAATCCTTTTGTCCACCTACAATCTCCAAAGTTTATACTTTTCAAAGATGTATTTGGGCTGTTTTCAGTGTTTAAAACAGATTGACCGTGTAAGGCTTTTTTACTCATTTGCTTTTACTATCGTTTAGTGTTAATTTGGTTATGGCTTAATTTTGATTGTACATACAACAAAATACCAGTGAAATTTATTTGAATCAACATCGAAATTAATAACTACACATGTTCCACTTAAATAAGTTGTATTTAAAATTGTCCCAACATCAAAAAAAAGGTAAATTTCCAGTAGAATTGTACTGATAATTACCCTTTATAAATTAAAAATTAACTTAAGTTTTTAAACACCAATTAATGTGTTTCGATAGATTTATTTTTAATATTGGACAAGTATTTTTTAGCACTACATCCCATAAAGAATTTAAACTGAACATTAAAGTTTGCCTTGGAGTTATAACCAACAGCAAAACAAACCTCGCTCATGGTCATATCTTCCATTGTTAAAATACGTACGGCATTGCGAATCCGAACTTCGTTCAGGAATTGAACAAAAGATTTATTGGTGTTGTTTTTGAAAAAACGGCAAAATGAGTTTGTTGTCATACACGCTACTTTTGAGACATCATCCAACGAAATTTTACGCGAATAATTTTCTGAAATATAGTCTAATACTTTGTCCATTCTGTTTATGTTGGGATCATCTTCAAGGGACATTTTGGACATAGACAACTGGTGTGCGTTTACGTCTCTTGACAAAACATCCAACACCTCTAAAAGTTTGATATATTGCATTGTGTCATCCAAATCTGCAAGGGATAAAATAATATCCTTAATATCATTGGTAGTGGATTGACTAAACAAAACCCCTTTATTTGATTTTTTTAAAAGGACGTTAATTCTAAAAAAAACTGATTTTTCAAAAGTATTTTCCCCCAAGAAATGTTTATCAAACTTAATGACATATGTTTTGATATCTACGTCGCTAAAATTGGGGTCATTTCTCCACAAATGCGGCAAATATGGGCCAACAATTACAAGATCTCCAGGATTAAATTGTGATACACTATCTCCTACAAATCTAATACCCTTGCTTTTTGTAATGTATATTAATTCATATTCAGGGTGATAATGCCAATTGTCATCTAAGCAAGGTATAGTTCGCTCTAATACAACGACTTGCTTTTTAAAAACGGACTTGTCGTTTTTAAGAAATGGTTTCATAGTTGGGTTTTTTTAAACTAATGAAGCTCAAATATAATCTAAGTTCTAAAAAAATAGAACTAATCAAGCTCAAATGTATTGTCATAGTGGGGCATAGACTCTTTATCCCACATTTTCTGAGTTTGCATATTATGAAACCAACTAGGCTCAACATGAGACCTACTCCAGACTTCAGCCTCTTCAACCATTTCTTTTAAAACATCATAATGTTTCTCACTCAGGTTATTTTTCTCCCCTGGATCTTTATCAAGATCAAATAGTTTCCAACTTTGATTGTATACTTTCAATGCTTTCCATTGGTTTTTTCTGACACCAACATCACTCCATTTAATTCGGTGTCTTAAAACGTAAATATTCTCATCTGGATGCAAGGGTTTTCCTTCTAAAAAATCATTCCAGATATTTTTTCCATCAAGTTTTTTAGATGATGGTATTTGAGCGCCAGCTAGATATGAGAGCGTAGGATAAAAATCTAAAGCTGTGATGCTATGGTGAAACTTGTTCCCACTAGGCACAGCTTTCGGCCAATGAAAAAACATCGGTGTTCTGAAACCACCTTCATGAGCACTTCCTTTACCTTCGGCTAAAGGAATATTAGTTGCTCCTTTATCTAGTCTTCCTCCATTATCACTGAAGAAAATAATTAGTGTGTCTTCAAAATCTCCTGTTTCTTTGAGTTTGTCAACTATCTTTTTTATCCCTCTATCAACCGCATATACCATAGCAGCATAGGTGCGCCTGTCCTTATCTTTGATATGATCAAATTTCATCATGTCAGAAGCTTTTGCTTCTAAAGGTGTGTGTGGAGCGTTGTAAGACACGTACAAGAAGAAGGGCTTTTCTTGATCTAATTTTGAATTGTCATCAATAAATCTTACCGCTTCTCTTGACAATGCATCCGTTAAATATTCGGATTCATCAACTTCTTTTCCGTTATGCTCTAATGGGAGTACATAATCCCAAATGGGAGATACTCCATTGGCCTTTTGTTTTTGGTAATCTTTTTTGTATTGTTCAGGAAAGTACTTGTGTCCACCACCCAAAAATCCATAAAAATCATCAAAACCACGATCATTTGGGGTAAATCCGTCGTCCACACCTAAGTGCCATTTGCCAACAATTCCTGTGTGGTATCCTGCATTTTGAAGCACTTTACTGAAAAATGTTTCTTCTACTGGAATTCCCTTTCCTGGAGGGGTGTTGTCTCTAGGTAAATTAAATTGAGCACCAATAGTATGCGAGTAAACTCCAGTCATAAGGCTTGCACGGCTTGGTCCACAAAAAGGGTGAGGGACATAAGCAGATGTGAATATGGTGCCATTTCCAGCAAGGTTATCCAAAGCAGGAGTGGTGATATCATCAGAACCATTAAATCCAACATCTGAATATCCTAAATCGTCCAATAGAATAAGTAGAATATTTGGTCTTGATGTAGTACTTTTTTGTTGTGAAAAAAGAGAAATTCCTTGTCCTAAGACGAATAGATAAAGAAATATTGTGTGTAACTTAAAAGGCATCGCTGTCTGTTTAATTTTCATAAAAATAGTTATAAGGAATTCATTTCTTTTCTGGTGCTTGAAAGAAACTGATTTAAATCCGTCATCTCAGCTCCTGTAAGTTCCTGCAAATAATCTATCGACTTTTGGTTATGTACCTTAATTTGCTTTATTCTCTCTTCCTTAGAAATATCACCTGACTTTTCATTTTGCATGATTTCAACATAACCAAGGAAATACTGGGTTCGAGACTTGAGCAATTTTTGAGATTGCTTTTTCGTGAGCTTAAAATGGGTTGTTGCTTTAGTTACAAAAAAATCAATTTTCTTTTGTTGATAAGCGTTTTGTCCAAAGGCGGCTGTTGCAATGAAAAAAAATAGGGTGAAGATGAAATATTTCATAGATATTAATTTAACGATTATTTTTTTGCCAGACACGCACGTAATCAATCTCAAATTCCAATATTCCGTCGTGTTTATTTGCCTCACTACTATAGGTCTCTAATTCTTCTTTGCTTTTCGGAATATCATGCCAAGGAAATATTTCCATGTCCATCCAGATGTGAATGGGTTTCGTTGCTACGTATCCGTTGTAGTTTTTGGGGACATCTCGGTTCTCACGAGCCCATTTGGTAACTTCTTTAGCGGAAACTTCAGAGAAAAGCTTACCATCAATGTAATACTTAACCCCTTTTTTATCCCACTCAATTCCCCAAATATGGTAATCGTCTGCAATGGTAAAACCAACGTCCTTTTTCTCAGTGTAAACAGGTTTTCCATTTACAGGTTTGTTCCAATCTCTAATGGACCACCACAGTTGTTTGTCTAAGTGTTTCTTTTTGGGATCTAAAGTACCTCCATAGGTTTCAAAAAAGTCAAATTCCAGCCGTTCGCCCATTGACCAAAAGCCACTGGTAACAGGGCCTTTGGCGGCTTTACTTCGAATTTCTATATACCCGTATTGAAACTCTTTACGACCTATAAAACAAACGGTTGTGATATTTTCGTAAGGGTAAGGATCTCCAAAAACAGGCTTTCTGATTTCTTCACTAAATGCAAAATCGGGTTCCCACTTGGTTTGTAAATAGAGCTTTCCATCATCAAGTCTATAATTTCTTCCTGAAAATTGAGACGGTGCTCGTCCTTTCCATATTTTTTTATTGGGTTTGTCTGGGTGTTTGTAAAAGGGTTTTCCCGTTTCATCGAATTTTCCAACGATATACCATCGGTTTTCATCAATGGTCTCATCGCTAAACTCATCGCTTACTTCGGTGTTGTACACCCATCTCCCTTTGTTGTCGGGGTCAGAATAAGGAGTCAAACTACCAATATTAATGGATTGATTTTTTATGTTTTGAGCATAAGCTTTAATCATCAGAAGTGATAATAAGAAGCTTAGTATATATTTCGTTATTTTGATCATTGTTTGAATTTATTACTGTTTCAAAAATTTTCTAATGGCTGTTGTTTTCCCATTGGAAATCTTTAAGATATAAACTCCTTTGATTAAATCACTCAGGCGAAGTATTTTTTCATCTTTAAAAGATGCTACCTTAACTCCTGTTAGGTTGAACACTTCTGCTTGATCGAAACGGGAGAGTCCTTGAATATGAAGAAAATCTTTAACTGGATTTGGATAAATCGATAGGTTGGATTTTCCAAGCGCTAACGTGGACAGTGTAGATGATTTGGAAATCAAAATATTGTCAATGAATATTTGAGGTTCTGTTTGAGCTGTGAATGCATCATCGGAGGTATCTCTAAATGAAATACTCCACTTGTTGGTTGTAGCTCCTGAAATCCACCCAGAAGCAGTGATTTCAAAATCATACGTGGTATAGTCCTGATCATTATTTACATCATTTTTACTAATGGTAAATTTTTGAATTGTACCATAACCGCCGTCTCCAAATTTTGCTCTTATCCAAAGCTCGTTAGCTTCAGATATGTTCCGCATTTTAAACTGCATATACTTATAATCGGTACTTATGGCAGCAGTACCTGTTGAAGTTATATGGCCTGGTGTATATAAAATTAAATTTGTAGAAGCTGTAGGCGTTATTTTCAATTTTCCATTTGGGTTGTTTTGAAGCTGACCACCCCAGTTGGAATTGGAACCACCTGATGTCCATCCTTCCCAATCAGCCCCGTCAAACGTATATTCAATATTCGCTGAACTGTTCAGGTCCAAGATTTGAATAGTCGCAGAAGCACTACCAATCGATCCAAAAGATGTTGAGTTGAGTTGAATTTGAAGTGTTTCATTACTTTCAGTTGTATTGTCTTCAGCGGCTACAATTTGTATGGTGGCACTGTTTTGACCTGAGGAAATGGTAACACTCCCACTCAAAGATGTATAATCTTGTCCTGCTGTAGCTGACCCACTGGCAGTGTACGTCAAAATAATATCTTCAGGTGCTGCAACACCGTTGGGTAAAGAAACAGTAAAAATCCCCGTAGTGTCTCCCTCTATTGCGTTGGTGGTCCCATCAATATCAATTTGATATGCTTGGTCATCAGGCAATAAAGCTGAACTTTCAAATAATTTATCGTAAGCAGGAAGCGTACCGTCATTCCAAAGAAAACTGTGCGGGTGTCCACTACCGTTACCATCATTGTCATACCATTGTGGCTTAACAGATTTGAATGGGCCAACCATTTGAACTGCATCATCTAAAAGTTCTTGTATAATGGTTTCTGCATTTTGCTCTGTAGAACGTAGGTCTGTTGCCTCTCCAGGATCGTTTTCGATGTTGTATAATTTCCAAGATCCATTCCCACCGGTTTTCACAATTTTCCATTGATTTTTTGCCATTCCACCATTGTGAAACCCATTTTGTGGCCGCATGATAATCAGGGGGTCGTCTGGCCTAGCATTGGCTCCAGCCAATACATTGTCCATAAATGAAACGCCATCCAATGTTTTATCGGCAGGAACAGTACCTCCAGCCAAATCAACAATGGTTGGGTAAAGATCTAAAGAACTTATTTGATGGTTGTAAGTTGCCCCTGAAGTTATTTGATCTGGCCAATGAATAAACATAGGTACTTTGTGACCTCCTTCTTTGACGCTGCCTTTCAATGCATCAAGAGGGTAGTTAACGGCACCTTTGCTAAAGGTGTAACCTCCATTATCGCTCAAGAAAATGATGAGTGTGTTGTCAAGCTCCCCATTGTTTTGTAGGGCGTTTACCACTCTGCCAATATTAGCATCCATGTTAGCTACCATTGTAGCATATACAATTCGTTTTTCAGTGAGCTCTTGCGGAGTCGAAGTGCCTTTTGTTACAGGATTTGAATTGTTGATGTAATCGCTATTTAGGACCAAGCTCTCAAAGTTTGGATTGTCTTGTTTGAATTGCGCGATTTCAGCAGCAGGGGCTTGCAATGGCGTATGAGGTGCGTTGTAGGACAAATACATAAAAAATGGATCAGTACTAGGTGCATTATTATTAATGTATGCAATGGCATCATCTGTTAATACATCTGTCAGATAGTCATCATCGCCATTATCGCTGAATTCATTTCTTGAAATATAGTCTCTATTGCGTCTAAGTGGATTGCGATATTCATTGGTTTGACTGGGATTGCTATACCAGCTATTTTCATAATCAGACTCAAAATATTGTTTACCACCGCCAAGAAAACCAAAGAAATAGTCAAACCCCCTGTCTAGTGGTTGATACAAGTCTTGTACAAATCCTAAATGCCATTTACCAATAGCAGCGGTATTATATCCAGCATTTTGAATTAGTTTGGGGAAATAGGTTTCGGCAGTAGAAGGGCCTAATGTTCCTGTAATATTATTTGGAAGGTTGTATTGGGCTCCAATTCTATGGGGCATTATTCCTGTCATGATTGCAACTCTGCTGGGTCCGCAAAAAGGATGAGCAACATGCGCATTTTTAAAAATTATCCCGTTATGAGCAAGGGCATCTAAATTTGGTGTTGGAATAATACCTCTATCGGCTGGGAATGTACTGTCGCGATTAAATCCAACATCTCCATAACCCAAATCGTCTGCTAAAATGACAATAATATTAGGCCTTGAATTAGAGGTTTGTAGGGCATAAATATTGTTAGAACTAAAACAGAAAAAAAAAAGTACTACAGTAAGAATAATTTTTTTGTTACACATAACATAACTTATTTAGTGTAAATATCCTGGAATCGTTATTTTATAACAAATAAAAATTACCCAATTAGCTTATTAATCTAACATAAAAATCGCTTGAAAATATTTACACATCATCCCCATCTGACAAATCAAAAAAATGCTAATTACAAATAGAACCAATCTGACAGAGTTGTTCTTTAGAAAAAGCTTTGCTTCTAATTGCTTTTATGTTTTCTTTTAACTGTTCCGTAGAGCTTACCCCAAGCAATACTGAGGTTACTTGCGTTTTGTGGAGTAGCCACAAAATGTTCATATCAGAAAATTTTTCCTTTTCCTTTCTTCTCCAATTTTTGGAGTAGCTGAAGCTTATAAATGTTTTTTTCGACAGCTTCTTTGTTAAGATAGGTGTGTTTTTTTGCTGCTCGAGATTCTTTGGACAGATTGCCTAGATTTATCACTTATTTCCACAGGGTGTAAAATAGATTTAGCTAAAATTTTATTTAAAGTACGTGAGTCCAAATGGTAATAAAAAATAAACATAGCCAACCGTTAAAATTCTGTTTTCATTGGATAAAAAAAGAATAATTTTCATTCAATTTTGATATTTATTTGTATTTGGGATGTTATTTAGATGCAAATGACATTATGAACAACTAAAAGCAACATAGTATGTGTAAATTTATTTCAAAAGATTTTTTTTTAGCTCTAATCACTTTATTATTGGTTATCTCGTGTAACAGTCAATCTAAGTTCGAAAAAGAAGCTTTGAAAAAGATGGATCAGTTAACTGAAATGATGACTGAGGCACGATCGAAATCCATTGATGTTACAAGAGAAGAGACAACACTTTGGTTCTCTAAAGAGTTCTTGAAATTTGCCAATTGGGACGAAGCAAACAAAGAGGTTGTTGAGGGGTTATTCGAAAAAATGAGTTTTTTTGCAAAAGACAAAAAACAATTGGCAGAGGAATTGCCTGATTTTGAAAGACAAAAAGTTATTCAAATCTTAGATGAATCCATTAAAGTTTTAGGGCAAGAAATTCGTGGTGAGATCAAACGAAGACCTGTTGCTAAGGTAGATTGGCACAACACCAAGGCTTCTGAAAATATGTTTATTGGTAATGGGAAACCAACATTTTTATATGACTATTTCTCAAAAACGGTTGGACAACCGCTAACAAATAAAGATGTATATAACGACCATTTAGGTGCTTTATTCCACGGAGGAGAAAACCTATATCCAGTAGATCATGACCGTGCTATAAACTCATTTCTTTTGAAAGAAGACGGTACCTTTGATCAGGATCTCATGAAGGAACTTACAGGAATTCCTGACACCAATATAGGATACTTAATTTATTGGAAAATGGGGATCCCTAAATGGGCCGAAAAAAGAGAGCCTGAAATAAGAAAAGGCAGGTCATTATTTACTGGGTTTGACATTGATAATCCTCTTGCCAGAGATATTTGGGGTAAGATTGTCCGTGAAACAGGAACGCTTACTAAAGGTAAAAAAGTAACTGAACTGGGCTATATCTTCTCCAACGAGCCACATTGGTTTTCTGAAAAAAACCATTGGACATATAGATATCAGGAGATGAATGAACTTTCGTCATATACCAAAAATAAGTTTAGAGATTGGTTGAAAAAAAAATACAACGGAAGTATCACAAGATTAAACCGCAATTGGGAATCATCTTTTAGAGATTTTAGCACAGTTGACATAGAAATTCCAATAAGCCAAGATTTGAGAGGAAAACCGATTTGGTATGATTGGTGTCGTTATAATATGGATAGAACTATTGATTGGTTCACATACATCCAAAGTGAGCTACATGCGGTTAATCCTGAAGCAGATACGCATATTAAATTGTGGCCTCCTACATTTTATGAAGACTCTAGATCTCACGGAATGGATTTTGAAGCGCTTACGGAGCTAACTTCTATGATTGGTCATGATGCTAAAAGTTTAGGAGCAGCTAGTATAAAAGCACATATCAATTCGGATTGGAATAAAAAATATGCATTTAAATGGAGCGGCATGGCTATTCTACATGATTTTCTAGAATCTGTAGGACCCAACAAGATTAATGTAAACTCAGAATCGCATTTTCTCTCTTCTGGAAGATATAGAGAAATGGATCCGCGTACAAGTTATGTTCGTAGTGTCTATTGGCTAGCTACCCTTATGGGTATGGATGCCAACATGGGATGGTTTTGGGCACGTGATCCCGACGGATCACCCGAAGATAGACTAGAGGGAGAATTGAACTTTTTTGATCCAGGACTGGCACCTTCCTTTGCTGCATCTAATAATATGCAGCCCCATGTAACCAATGAAGTTACTCAGGTTATGATGGACCTTAACACTTTCTCTGAAGAGATTGTTGCGCTTAGAGAACAAAAGCGACCTTTGCGTTTATTTTATTCGGAAACGTCAGCAATAAACACCTCCGACTACATGACCAAAACTTCAGAGTTGTATAAGTCCTTGTTTTTTGAAGGAATACCGTTAGGTTTTGCAACCAAAAACATAATAGATAAACAAGACAATAGCAAGTGGAGCACAATAGTTGTCTACAATAATAAGTATGTAACCAACGCAGAGTTCAAAAGTCTACAAGGGTATTTAAATAGTGGTGGAACAGTTATTGTAGATGGTTCTCAGAGTTTATCCTTTGATGAATATGGCAAGAAACGTAGAAACAAGCTTTACGAGTCCAAAGGAAAACTTGTTGTTTTGGATGATGCCTCCATCAAGAAGATCAAAAAAATTGCACTGAAAGAGATCGAAAATGATTTACCTGACGTTATTGTCACTTCAGACAATGGTAACGATTTTAAAACTACTATATCAAGAGTAGTTAGAAAAAATGACGGTACTTATCTAGTGAATCTTTTGAATGTGGGTCACGATAGTGCTAAAATTAGTTTGTCTTTACAGGATGGTAGAAAATTTAAGATCACTAATATTATGACATCAGTTGAAATGGAGAACCATTTTGATTTAGCTTCAGAACAAGTGCTGCTTATTGAAGTTAAGCCGCTATAAAACTTCAAAGCTTATGCATGCTGTTTTTAGAATACTTGGCGTAATTGTCCTTATTACTGTTCAATGTTATGTTGATAAGGTATTTGCACAAAAGCCCCCTAATATTGTATTAATGATGACCGATGACCAAGGTTATGGTGATATTGGAGGACATGGCAATCCGTTTCTAAAAACAATTAATATTGAGTCTATAGGCAAAGATGGTATAGAGATGACCCATTTTTTTTCCTATCCAAATTGTTCTGCATCCCGAGCAGCATTGCTAACAGGGAGATATCCTTACCGAACAGGTGTGACTGCTGTAACTCAAGTAGATCATTTCATGAACACCTCTGAAGTTACCATTGCAGAAGTTTTGGCTAATAATGGTTATGAAACAGCAATTTTTGGAAAATGGCATTTAGGAGACAATGTCCCTATGCGGCCTACAGATCAAGGTTTTCATGAATCATTAGTTCACAAAGGCGGAGGTATTGGACAAGCAGCTGGTCCAGCTGGTAACACTTATTTTGACCCCATTTTAGAACACAACAATGTTTCCAAAAAATACAAAGGGTACTGTGATGACATCTTTACTGATGCTGCTCTAGATTTTATAAGCAAAAATAAAAACAAGCCTTTTTTTGCTTATATAGCAACTAACTTACCACACCTTCCTTTACAAGTGCCTGATGAAAGAGCCGAACCATACCGTACACAAGGCTTACACGAAGACAATGCCCTACTATATGGTATGATCGATAATATCGATTATAATGTTGGTCGTGTATTAGATAAGTTAAAAGAATTGGGTATTGAAGATAATACCATTGTAATTTTCTTATCGGATAATGGCCCAAGACATAGACGTACAAAAAATGATTCTTATCCAGGTCGTTATGTAGCCAATTTAAGAGGAACAAAAACTAGTGTGTACGAAAATGGTGTTCGTGTTCCTTTTTATATCAAATGGCCTAAAAAATTACCAAAAGGGATAAAAATAAATACCATGGGAGCAATTATTGATATGTTTCCTACGCTTCTAAAAGCTTGTAAAATTTCAAATTTAAGTGATGTTAAAATTGATGGCGAAAACCTAATGCAACTTTGGTCAGAACAATCTAACGATTTTCCTGATAGAACCTTTTTTATTCAAATGCATTATGGACCAACCCCGTTTAAATACATGCACTTTTCAGCAAGGCAACAAAAATATAAATTGGTAAGTCCACATGATTTCCCACATGGTATCGTACATCAACCTACAGATCATGTGTTAAAAAATGTACTTGATAATTTAGAGTTATATAATGTAGAAAAAGATCCAAGCGAGCGAATCAATATTGCGAATCAATATCCAGAAATAGTAGAAAATCTTTTAGAAGAATACGAAAATTGGTTTGACGAAGTTACTGAAGAGCGTGAGGCAAAGGGGATTCAAAGAATTTATTTAGGAAATACTATTCAGCCTATTGTTACCCTTAGTCGTTTTGATTGGGGAGGACCACGAGTAATTTCCCGCTTCGATTATGGCGGACCGCGAGTAATTGAAGACAATCAACTTGGGTTTTGGCGTGTGAAAACTGTAAAAGGGACTTATAAAGTATCTCTAGACTTGCCAAAGCTCAAATCTGATGGTGTAGCACATCTCAAATATAATTATGTTCATTACAAATTACCTTTTAATAAAGGCCAGAAAAAAATCGTATTTGACTCTGTAAAATTGCCAGAAGGAACTGGTAATTTTCACGTGTACTTAAAAGCTGAACGTTTAGCTGTTGGGCCACATTTTGTTCACGTAGAAAAAACAAAATAGTATGAGTTTATTAACAACAGGAATGGAAATCAAAAAGGTTGAATTATTTAAAGTTCCTCCGCGTTGGCTTTTTGTTAAAGTGACCACCAAAAACGGATTAGTAGGTTGGGGGGAGCCAGTTGTTGAAGGTAGAGCAGCAACAGTTGAAACCGCTATTAACGAAATGAAATCTTTTTTAATTGGACATCCTGCTAATAGAATAGAAGACTTTTGGCAGATGGTTTATCGTGGCGGATTTTACAGAGGTGGGCCTGTTTTAATGAGCGCTTTATCAGGAATTGATCAGGCACTTTGGGATATTAAAGGAAAAGCGTTAGATGTTCCAATTTATGAATTATTAGGAGGTGCTGTCAGAGACAGAATGAAGATTTATGGTTGGGTGTACGGCAATACCAATGAAGATCTAGCCAAATCAGCCAAGAAACGAATTGATGACGGATTTACGGCTATTAAAATGGTTGTTACTGAAGAACTTGAATGGATTGATGCGCCAAACAAAGTCAATCAAGCAAGTGAAAAATTGGCTGCAGTAAGAAAGGCCATAGGTTATGATTATCCTATTGGTGTAGATTTTCATGGTCGCGTGCACAAGGGCATGGTAAAAGTATTGGCAAAAGCACTAGAACCATACCAACCTTTTTTTTTAGAAGAAGCAGTTTTATCTGAAAATAACGAAGCTTTAGAAGGTGTGAAGTCTTTCACATCAATTCCAATTGCAACAGGTGAGCGTATGTATTCGCGTTGGGATTTTAAACACATTATTCAAAAAGGATTGGTAGATATTGTACAGCCCGATTTAAGTCATGCAGGTGGTATTTCTGAAGTCAAAAAAATTGCAAATATGGCTGAGGCGTACGATGTTGCTATTGCCCCACATTGTCCGCTTGGACCGATTTCATTAGCCGCAGCATTTCAAATCGATTTCACCTGTATTAATGCCTTAATACAAGAAACGAGTTTAGGGATTCCGTACGAAGATGGTAATGAAACTCAACTAACCGACTATTTGAAAGACCCAAATGTATTTGGATTAAAAGATGGTTGTGTGCAATTGCCAACAACACCTGGATTAGGTATAGAAATAGATGAAGATAAGGTAAGAGAAGCCGCCATTAAAGGTCATAATTGGAAAAATCCTATTTGGCGAAATGAAGATGGTGCTGTTACAGAATGGTAATGCAGGTTGATTTATGTAGATTAGATTAAGATGGGTTCATTAAAAACAAATACATATAAGCGATATAATGTCCTTACTCTAATCTTCATTACTGTGGTTATAAACTACATGGATAGGAGTAATATTTCTGTTGCTTCATCAGCTATTACTCAAGAATTAGGCTTGACAAAAATACAAATGGGACTCATCTTTTCTGCATTTGCTTGGTCTTATTCCTCATTGCAAATCCCTGGGGGTATTATTGTAGATTATGTGAAGCCAAGAATATTGTATCCGTTTATAATAGTTTTATGGTCTATTGCTACGCTTATGCAGGGCTTCGTTAGCTCTTTGGGAACATTGGTGGGATGCAGAATTGCTATTGGAGCTTTTGAAGCACCTTCATATCCATGTAATAATAAAATTGTAACGAGTTGGTTTCCAGAAAAAGAGCGGGCTTCCGCAATTGCGGTATATACTTCTGGTCAGTTTATTGGCTTGGCTTTTTTAACGCCAGTACTTATTCTAATACAAAGTGAACTAGGATGGAGAGGTCTTTTTATTGTCTCTGGTGTTATTGGAATTATTTGGGCTTTGATTTGGTATGTGTTTTACCGAGATCCAAAAAATCACACTAAAGTTAGCCAAGAAGAATTAGGATATATTGAAGAAGGTGGAGGCTTAATCAGTCATTTAACTGTTGAAAAAGAAGAACAGAAATTCAATTGGAACGATGTTAAACTTGCATTCTCTTATCGCAAACTTTGGGGCGTTTATTTGGGTCAGTTTTGTTTAGGCTCATTGTTTATTTTTTTTTTAACGTGGTTCCCAACCTATTTGGTAGAGTACAGAGGTTTGGACTTTATCAAATCTGGTTTTTTAGCGTCTGTTCCTTTTGTAGCAGCTTTTGTAGGTGTTCTGTTATCAGGCTACACTTCAGATTTTTTAATTCGAAAAAACTATTCCAATGAATTAGCTCGAAAGGCACCCGTTCTAGTTGGTATGTTTTTGTCATTAGCAATTATTGGGGCAAATTATACAGACAACACAACATTAATTATTCTCTTTTTGTCACTCGCATTTTTTGGTAATGGACTAGCATCTATAACCTGGGTATTTGTTTCATTATTAGCACCTAAAAAAATGATTGGATTGGTGGGAGGTGTTTTTAACTTCATCGGGGGACTATCGGCGGCTGTTACTCCTATTGTAATTGGTTGGTTGGCACAAGATGGTAACTTTAAACCTGCACTCTTCTATATAGGTATATTAGCATTTATTGGTTTTTGTAGTTATCTTTTTTTGGTAGGAAAAGTAAAACGTATTGATGTTAAGAGTTTTTAATAACTGATGCGTATAATTAGATCTTTAAAATAAAAATATCATCAAATATTGATTTTTCTCAACCAAGATTTCCAAATGCTTGATAAAGTGAATAGTCACAGATTATTCCCAAGCATAATTTTTATTTCTGGGAGTGCTTTTTTGTTTTCGAGTCAGATTTTAATGTAAATTTTGTTGAGCCAACTTTTTGAATATATCTTGTGTTGGTTTCGAAAATAGCTCAATTGAGTGTACAAAACCCGCAACTTATCGCGGGTTTTTTGGTTTTTGGAAGCTTTAAATTTTGCTTTTTTACAGCATTTGGTAGACCTGCCTGCCGCCTGCCTGACGGCAGCCAGGGCAGGAAGGCACGTTGGACTTAAAATCCAATGAGCAGTAATGTTCGTGCGGGCCTGCCTACCGACAGGCAGGTTCAAGTCCCGCCTCGAGTACATTTTATTCCCAAGAATAATTTTTTATCCTTGGGAATATTTTTTTCATTTAAGCCAATGAAAATTAGTTAAAAAATCTAGTGTTTGTTTCGAAAATAGCGCAATGGGGTGTACAAAACCCGCAACCTAGGTTGCGGGTTTTTTGTTTCAATTTTGTAACACTTTTATCTGCGTCATATAATACCTGTAACTTTTATAACAGGTATTTTAAAAATATTTGCCAGAAATTAGATTTGGATTAATTTCTCTAGAAAATATTATCATATTCTATTTATAGTTTTATATCAATAGCCTGAAGTACCATTAAATTTTGCATGAACACAGGTAATGGTTAGTTGCCCATAACCGTCTAATTGGCCTCTCAGATTCCATGTTGGTACGGGATTGTATTGAGAGTCTCCACTACTCCCTGAGGGGGTAATATAAAACTCAAAATTTTTGTAATTCCCTCCTAAGGCGATACTACCACTCATTTCACTAGTAAAGCCGTCATTCCAAATAGGTGTAAAACGGTCGTTATAACCTCCATCATCACCAATTCCATAAGTCATTCCTGTTTTTTGAATGAAGCGTTCTGTGGGGGTGTATTCGCCATTACTTCCACCGCTACGAATGACTCCTGAAACAAACCAGTTTGGGTGAATTTCAGAAGTAGAAGATTGCTTAACTTGAATAGTATTGTGTGTGCTATTCCATGAAAACCTTAAAACACCGAGCTCAAACAAAAGGACATCTACTCCAGGGTTTGTTTTTACTTGAGCGGCTTTTATTTCATATGTTTTTAAATTGTCTATTTGTGCTTGCAAGTTGGTTTCTAAGGCATCAACTTCCGTTTGTGTGTAAGTAGTAGGTTTATCAGTCAAATCAGTATAACTTCCACTAAACAAAGCGGTGTTACCTTCAAGGGCAGTACCTTCGGATGTTCCAAAGCCAGGAAAATTAACCTTTGCATTGTTTGTTGTAATATCACTAGCTTGCTGTGTTGTTATGGTGGTGGGTGTATTAGTTAGGTCAGTGTAGCTTCCACTAAAAGAATTTACATTACTATCCACATAGTTCTTTGTTGCTGCATCTTGTGCATCTGTTGGATCTGCTACATTTTTAATTTGGTTGTTTTCAGCACTTACGGTGCCATTCATTAATATATCTGCAGGTAGAGTTAGTCCGTTTCCTGCTACAAAGTAAGGGTTTGCATTGCTCCCGTGGAGGTTGATTGTATGGTTGGAGTTGCTGGAGTCTTTAAAAGCATCGGCTTCGTTAGATACATTCAAAAGAAGTTCTGTTCCAGAAATATTTTCTAAATCTTGAAAAAGGGGATTGAAATCTGATGTATATACAGCAGTGCCTTTAACATACCTAATTTTTGAAATCCAACCATCAATTGAACAAGTCCAACCGGGATTTGTTCCTATCTTAATAATATTTGTATCCATAAATTTTCCTCCAGAACAAGATTTTGATGCAGATAATTGTCCGTCAACATACCAATTTAGGGTTTCGCCTACTCTAACTAGTGCAATGTGTTTCCAATTACCAACCCAATCTGAGGCGGTGTAGTTGAATGATAAGTCTCCACATCCCATTCTGAGTTGTGGTTTTCCCTGAGATTGTATGGCTAACCAAAAATTACTTTGATTGTATGATAGAATTCCTGCCTTGTACCCAGCATATCCACCTGTGTCCCAAGCATCTATTTTAATCCACATTTCGAAAGTAAAATCACCTGTTTCATAAAACGCCCCGTCTGAATTATCAATAGATAGATAATTTGATTCTATATCCGCAAGGCGAATACTGTTTTGAGCTAGCGTTAAAGTTGTAATAGACAGTAAAAGGATTATCAAATTATTTTTCATTGTTTAATGATTTTAAAGGATTGTGTTTTGTTGTTTTGTGCAGTGACTTGAAGGATATAGGATCCGATAGGGATATTACCAAGATCTATTTGCTTTTGATTTGTGGTTATAATTTTTCGTCCTGTTAGATCAAAGAGTTCAGCCTGCAAAATGTTTTCTCCTTGAATATAGATTCGGTTTGCTGTTGGGTTTGGATATACAAAGATTCCAGCGTCTAGGGGATAGACGTCTTCAATCGTAAGGGTAGCATCTGCAGCGCTTGCTGTAACAGCTTTAAAGGATACGGCTTCGTTAAAGGTATAGCTAACAGTATTGTTTACCTCATTTACAGTTCCCTGAAAGGAAGTCCAAGAGTCATCATCTGCTTGTAGCTCAAGCACAAGATCACCTTCAGCAATGCCATTGAGCTCTTCTTCAAGATAAGAGAACGTCAGTGTGCCTGTAAAGCCAGAAAGTAGAGCACTTGAACTATACACACGGGATACACTACTGTTGTCTGCTTCAATAATTGGGGTATCAGAACGTGAAACGGCATTTTCACCAGATATGACATAGGTGTCAGCAGGTGAAACTTCCAGACCACCAAAGGCAACAGAACTGCTCGAAGCAATGGATATAGATGACCCAGAATTGACTGTTAATATTTGACTAAATAAAAAGGGAGTAATAAAAACCCCGAAAAGGAGGAGTAACGTATTTTTCATTTTCAAAGATATAAAATAAAACACCAATACTGCAGCTATTGTTTTAAAACAGCGCCATAAATGACACAAATACAGATGTTTTTGAAATAAGATTTGGGTTTTATTTGAATAAAAGCATTCATTTTATGCTGCTCATCAAATATTAGTCTACTTTTGTAGCTTCTTATGAAAGACTTTTCTTTATTGGGCATTCAGCCCATGCTTCTTGAAGCCGTTGAGGCTTTAGGTTTTAAATCCCCAACCGAAGTTCAACAACAAGCGATTCCAATTTTATTGGAAAAGGAAACAGATATTGTTGTTTTGGCACAAACAGGAACTGGTAAAACAGCTGCTTTTGGACTTCCTATGCTGCAACAAATCGATACAAGTAGCAGGGCTACTCAAGGACTTGTTATTGCGCCCACGCGAGAGCTTTGTGTGCAAATCAGCAAAGAATTAATTAAATACGCATCAAAATTAAAAGGCCTACATATTGTGCCTATTTATGGAGGTGCAAGTATTAGTGATCAAGCAAAATCTGTAAAAAAAGGTGCTCAAGTATTGGTGGCAACACCTGGCCGTATGCAAGATATGATGCGCCGAAAGATGATTGATATTTCAGCGGTTTCCTATTGTGTTCTTGACGAGGCAGATGAAATGTTGAACATGGGCTTTAAAGAAGACATCACCAATATTTTGTCGCATACTCCTAACGATAAGCAAACGTGGTTGTTTTCTGCAACGATGCCTAAAGAAGTGGCACGTATTGCCAAAGAGTTTATGCACAATCCTATTGAAATTACAGTGGGTACAAAAAATGCAGCCTCTACCAATATCAAGCACGAATACTATATTGTAGCTGGGCGGGAGCGTTATAATGCTTTAAAGCGCCTTTCAGACACCCACCCAGATATTTATTCTATTGTTTTTTGTAGAACCAAGCGCGACACTCAGCGCGTGGCGGAAAAGCTTATTGAAGATGGCTATAACGCAGGGGCTTTACATGGCGATTTAAGCCAAAACCAACGTGATTTGGTCATGAAGGCTTTTCGCGCTAAGCAAATACAAACTCTTGTGGCTACCGATGTGGCGGCCAGAGGAATTGATGTAGATAACATTTCGCATGTGATTCACTATCAACTTCCAGATGAAATCGAAACCTATACGCACCGTAGCGGAAGAACAGGTCGTGCCAACAGTCTGGGTACTTCCATGATTATTTTGACTAAAGGCGAAATTGGAAAAATTCGTGCTATTGAACGGATTATAAACGCTAAAATTTCTTCAGAAAATCTTCCAGATGTAACTGCAATTCTGCATCAACAATTACAGTTTTTAGCACAAAAAATTAAGCAAACAGAGGTAAACCCTGAGATAGACGCCTATTTGACCGATGTAAATGAAATTCTTTCTGATTTTTCTAAAGAGGAGCTGGTACAACGATTAATGTCGGTTGAGTTTACACGCTTACATACCTATTATCAAAAAAGCGCCAACAACGTAACCCCTCAAGACTCAAGTGATAATAGGTCTAAAAAAGAAAAGGTAAAAGACACACGTTATTCTATAAATTTAGGTTCTCGTGACGATTATGATTGGAAATCGCTAAAAGAATTTTTGCAAGACTTTTTATCGCTAAGCCCAGGAGATATTTATCACGTAGATGTGATGGATAATTTGGCGTACTTTAATACGGCTAATGATAAAAAAGACATGGTTTTATCTCAGTTTGAAAACTATGCCATAGACGGCCGCACGATAAACGTTCGTGTAACAGAAAAACGAGGCCAACACCTGCAAAATGAGCGTGGTTTTTCTCGTGGTAAAGGCAAAAGAGGTGGTGGTGGCAGCTATGGCAAACGCAAACAAGGAGGCGATTCGTTCCGCTTTAAGAAAAGTGGGAATAAAAAAAGGAGAGGACGTTAATAGACTGTTCTTTTGTCATAAGTAAAATGCAATCGTAACATTACAATCAATAATACTTGTTATTGACACATTAACTCTTCCTTTTTCAATTTTAAAATTGCAGAAATAGAAGTTTTGTACTTCTCTAACTACTTGTTATCACGAGTTTTATTTGGAGTTTTAATTTTTTTTTCATACATTTAGAATGTGAATTTTAGTATTCACAATATTTGTGACCCGTGTGGACTGGGTTTTATAATATAGTCGCGGGTGGAGAGAACGCACCCGGATCAATCGTTACGATAAGTTTAACGCAAAAATTTGAGAAATCATGAGCGATAAAATTATAGTAGCTTTAGCTCACAACCAAGGACATGCTGCAGCTATGCTTGCAGATGAAACAAAATAAACCCCGAGTTTATTTGAAGATGAAAACGGCTTTTAAAAAAAGCCGTTTTTTTTTGCCCCTTCTTTAAGCAAAAAAATGTAATCTTTTGAAATATGTGGCATAACATTTTTATTTATATATTTGGAAAACCAAACTGGTTAACCAATTAAACAAATCTTTGAAAAATGATAACAACAAAAGGAATCCTCCGTGTATTTATATTAATTTTTGTTCTGCACTTACAGGGGTGCACTGAAAATAGTAAGCCAGCGCACATAGCAAGTAAGGTCATCCCTTTTTTCCAGCATTGGAATTTAATTTTAGGAGATGGCTCAAATGCGGGTGTAGCAATTGATTTTGAAAAAAAGGACTTTTTTTACGCTACAAGTGATGGTGAGGAAAAATGGGTTGTTTTCAAAACACCCAACGCTGGGAATACCCATGGTACTTCGAACAATACAAGAACTGAACTAGCGCAGCTAAAAAAGTGGTCGCCACTAACCGATGCAAAATTGGATGCGACACTAAAAGTAATGAATGTAGCAAGTACAGGCGATGCGAGGGTAGCAGCAAGTTACTC
>ENA-OUOG01000325-OUOG01000325.1-marine-metagenome-genome-assembly--contig:-NODE-325-length-64022-cov-5.771100_pt1 | contig 64022 bp, 29 predicted proteins | sample MGYA00248635_ERZ508505 | MGnify/ENA primary metagenome ERZ508505 (study PRJEB26176, sample SAMN06267871) | marine metagenome | isolation source: Saanich Inlet, British Columbia, Canada | place: Pacific... | reverse complement strand
TCCCGGGGATCCCGGGGATCCCGGGGATGCGGGACGAACCGATGCGTTCGCGCCGGTGTGGATCGTGGCCGACGGCGCGCACACCGCGGACTCGGCGAAGGCGGCGTTCGCGACGCTCCGCGAGACGACGCTTCTTTTTCAAAGCGGGGACGACGGGGACGCGAAAAAAAAGGAGAAAAATAACGCGTCTCCCGCGCTCGCGGTGGTCATCGCGATGGCCTCCGATAAGAACCACGTCGAGGTGATGCGCGCGGTTTCAAAAGCCGAGCCAAATTTCGTGTTCTGCGCGGAGACGCTCGTGTCGGGTGGGACAGCGCGCGCCGCGCCGGCGACGGCGCTTCGCGACGCGTTCGAGCTCGCGGCGGAGGCGGCGAAGACGAAAACGGCTTCGGCTTCGGGCGGAGAAAAAAAGAATCTGTCAAATTCAGACGCGAAGACGCGCGTGTTCGTGATTCCGGAGCTGGAGCGCGCGATGGCCGAGGCGGTGGACGCCGTGCGCGGTCGCGGAGGGGGGGTCGTGTGCGTCACCGGCTCGCTCAACGTCGTGGCGCGCGCGGAGGCGTGGGCGAACCAAAGCACGGCGAAGTCTAGCTAGCTCGCCGCAGGTTTCACCAAAAATTTTCGACAGACAGATTCTGTTTTCTGTGCCGCACGTCCTGGTTTTGGCCTCGCGACGTTTGCGTCTGCCGACGACGCGACACTTTTCCCGGCGCGCCTTCCGTGTTTGGACCCGCACGGACATGTCCGCCCCCGCGAACGCTTTCGAGGCGCCTCCCAAGGTGGAGCTCACCAAGGACCAGGCCAGAGGTACGTCGTCCGTGCCGCTCGTCGCGAACGCGCGTACGAAGCTCTCCCCGGCGACGTCCTCGCGCGTCGGTCAAACTCGCCTTTGACGTTCTTCGAAGCGCTTCGATCGCGCGATCGGTTCTGACGTTCCCGACACCCTCCCCAGATGCCCTGAACAAGACGAACGAGCTCTTGAAGCTCCCCGAGAACGTGCAGAAGATGGACATGGCCAAGGCGCAGATGGCGGCGCAGCCCGATAACATCATGATGCTCATGATGCTGGTTCTGCCCGTGGCGACGCAGGCGCTCCTGCCCATCTTGGCGGAGTTCGGGTTCCCGCAGGACCAGGGCGGGTTGATGATGTTCATGTCCGCGGTGGGTAAGCACAAAGACGACGCCGAAATCTCGGCGCTGGGCAAGCAGATGCGCGCCACGTTCGTCCCCGAAAACCTCGAGCCAGTCGTCACCGCCATGCTCTCCGGAGGAGGCGCCATGTGACGACCGACGCGAAGAGCGAAGACGCGGCGCGACGAACGATCCGAAGATGCGTATTTTTAGCGCGAAAAGACGCGCCGTTAGATGATGAATCGAAAACCTACTACTGCGTCACCTCGACGCCGCCACCTTCTCCACCGCGGTGGCGTCGCCCCCGCCCGCGAGCGCGCCCTCGATCAGCGCGCCCACCGCCCCCACGTCTAGAACGTCCGGCGCGTCTCCGACTTGGCCCTCGCCGCCGGTCCACAAATCCCGCGCGCGCGAAAACGCGTCGGCGCCGTCGTCTGCAACAATCGCCACGCGCTGATCCTTCCCCTCCCGGGTTCCCGCCTCCGCGAGCGCGCCCCAGTGCTCGCTTTTCGTCGTCGCCGCGTTTTCCCAGTCGGCGTAGCCGCTGCCCGCGCGGAGCGCCTCGCCCGTCTCCTCGTGGAAGTGCACGAACACGGGCGCGTCGAGCAGCGCCGGTTTCCGTTTAAGCAGCTCTCGCTCGGCGTAGCGCAGGGTGTCCAGCACGAGCGGGAGCTTTTGCCGGAACACGAGCGATCGCAAAGGACGCGCCCAGTCCAGCCACCAGTGGTTCTCCACGCTCACGAAGCAGTGGACGTGTAGTCCGTCCTCTCGCCACTCCGCCAACACTTCGTCTCGCAACACCCGCGTGATCCACACCGCGGTTTGTCCGCCGTTAAAATCAGGCGCGACGGACATCGTCAAGTGTCTCGTCACGTCGTTGTGCGTCAGGGTGTACCTCCGCTCGCGGCCGGGCGCGGGCGCGCTCCTGTGCGTGTCCAGGAAAAACACCGAGCACCGCTTGGGATCGAACTTCAGAAGCCGAATGCCGTCCAGCGCCGCGGACGTGGTGGCGCCCGACGGGGAAGCGCGCCCCACGCGGCGCGATCGATCCGGATCGCGTCGCCAAGGCTTCGTCGCTCCGGCGGACCGGTTTTTCCAGGAAGGCCCGCGCGGCGTCGCGCCCGTCGCGCGGCCGCGCGCGTGATCCGCGCCCGTCAGGAACGCGCTCGCGCGCGCGGCGGCGTGCGCCGAGACGCACGTCAGCGCTCTCGGCATGGTCGTCGTCAGCTCTCAACGCGCGACCGCGCGATCCGGTTTCGACACCAGCCACCCCGCGGACTTGCCCTCGGAAACGACCGACCGGTGAGGCCGCTCCGCCGCGTCACGTGTCTCCCCGTCCCTCGCGCTCGGAACGGTCGAGACGCCCGCGTTGTCGTGACGCGCGCTTCGCCTTCGCGTCGCCGCGTGCCGTGCGGCGGCGCGCGTTTCTCTCTCGCGCGCGCGGACGGTGTTATCGCCAAGCCGATTCCAGCAGCGGCACCGCAGCCGCGCGCGATCGAGAATTCAAGAAAAAAGACGGTGCGTTGGCAGTGTGCGAAAAAGACAAACGCCGTGATTGGCTGAAAAAACCGGAGGGAGGAGAATCTCGCCGATTGGAGATCGTTCGGGCGACGTCGACGTCGCCAAGTGGAAGGAAGGAGGGCGAAATTTTATACGGCGCCGCTTCCTCGCGCACTTCGCCTCGCGCGCACGTCCCACGACGAGCTCCGCGAACATGGCGGCTCTCGTGAGCTCCGCCGCGGTTTCGCGCGCGGTCGCGACCGCGAACGCGCGTCAGCGTAGGCCCGCGGCCTCGACCAGCATGAAAGCCACCTTACGGTACGTCCCGTGATTCCCAACCGGTGATGACGTCTCACTCGCGGTGCGAGGCGCGCGCCAGCCTGGACGCCCCGCGCGCGGCGCGGCGGCGCGCGCCGCGCGGGATGAACGCGCGGGGGAGCTCGAGAGCCGATCGCCGGACGTTGAGCCCCCTCGCGAAGCCGCCCGCGCCCGTCCGGCTCCAAGCCGCTCCCCCTTCGCGAACGAGACTTGCGCCCGCTCGCGGTCGACTCCGGCGCCCGCCGCGGCCGGAGTCGCGCCGAACGCGCAGAAAAACGTTTTTTTCCCCGGCGCCGCCGCCGGCGACGCGTCGACTCACCCTCTTCGCCTCCCCCTCTTTTCCATTTTTTTCCCCGACCAGCGGCCCCGTGGCGTTCCGCCCCCTCGCGCTCACTCGCCGCGCCGTGGCGGCGCGCGCGAGATTCTCGCGCGTGAACGCGGTGGCGACCCCCGTGCGCTTCGCCGAGCCGGACCCGGTGGTGGCGCCGCGGCCGGATGTGGCGATGCCGTCGATGGAGGATCCCTGGACGGACCCCAAGTGGCGGGACGTGAAGTGGACGATTTACCGCGACGTGGCGTACGACCTGCAGCCTTTCGTAGACAAGCACCCCGGCGGGAACTGGCTGTTAAACCTGTCCATCCAGCGTGACTGCACCGCGCTCATCGAGTCGTACCACCTGCGGCCGGAGGTTTCCGAGGCGCGCTTTAAAGGTTTGCCCGTCCTCGAGGACTTCCCCGTGAACGCGGTGCCCAAGTCCCCGCGCCCGAACGACTCGGAGCTGTACAACGCCATCCGCACGCGCGTGCGTAAGGAGCTGTTCCCGCAGGAGGGCAAAGCGCTGCATCGCACGGGGGGGGACGCCGCGGCGGCGACCATCATCGGTTTCGCCGCGGCGTGTTACGCCGCTTACTTTAACGCGCCCGGAATCGTGACGGGCGCGTTTCTCGGGTTGGCGGGCGCGTGGATCGGCCTCACCATCCAGCACTGCGGGAACCACGGCGCGATGTCCCCTAAGGTGTGGGTGAACAACGCTTTAGGTTTAACGGACGACCTCATCGGGGGCTCGTCTCTGATGTGGCGGTACCACCACCAGGTTTCGCACCACATCCACTGCAACGACAACGCGCTGGACCAGGACGTGCACACCGCGATGCCGCTGCTTCGCTTCGACGCGAGGCAGCCGCGAAAGTGGTTCCACAAGTTTCAGCACCTGTACCTGTTCCTGGCGTTCCCCCTCATGCAGGTGGCGTTTCAAGTCGGGGACATCACCGGGTTGATCACCAGAGACTGCGAGGGCGCGAAGCTGCACGGCGCGACCGCGGTTGAGCTCGCGACGGTGGTGGCGGGCAAAATCGCGCACTTCGGGTTGCTTCTCGGCCCGGCGCTCGCGCACGGATGGGCGGCGGTGGGCGCGGGCTGCGCGGCGTTCGTCGCGGTGCAGGGCATGGTGTTAGCGTGCACGTTCGCGGTGTCGCACAACGTGGCGGAGGCGAAGATCCCGCAGGACACGGGCGGCGAGGCGTGGGAGCGGGACTGGGGCGTGCAGCAGCTGGTGACTTCGGCGGATTGGGGCGGTAATGTCGGGAACTTCTTCACCGGGGGGCTCAACCTGCAGGTGGAGCACCACCTGTTCCCCGCCATCTGCTTCGTGCACTACCCCGCGATCGCGAAGATCGTCAAGGAAGAGGCGGCCAAGTTCGGCGTGCCGTACTCGTCCTACCGCACGCTGCCCGGCATCTTTGTCGAGTTCATGAAGTTCGTCAAGGAGATGGGCACGGCGGAGCAGATCGGGAACGTGCCCATCGACGAGGTGAAGCACGTCAACAAGAAGTTGTGCCCCATCGCCGCGTTCAACTGAGCCGGCGCGAGAGAGGGCGGGCGTCCACGCACCGACAACCTCGAAAGCTTCATTCGAGGCGCGGTAAAAACGCGGACGGGACCCGCCGGGGAGATCGGACGGCTCATCCGATCCGGTTTCTGTAAAACGCATTTACGCGCGCATCGTTCGTTTTAGCCCTGTCATTCTTTGTGATGTTGAATACTAAAAGTTTCCTTCGTCCCTCCGCGACGCGCGGTCGTTTCGGTGTGCGGATCCATCCGAAAACGTACGGTAACTATCTAGACACGCGTCGCCACATTCCGTTATGATGACATCACGAATCACGGCAAGAGCACGTTTTTGTGCATGAGCTCCGCCTCGGCGGCGCGCCGGTCCACGGGCGTCGGCGGCTCCGGCGGCCACGGCTCGGGCGGCGCTTCGCCTTCCGCGTACGCGTCGTACGCGCGCGCGTCCTCCCCCTCCCCCCCGCCGTTGCGCCAGCCGCAGACGCCGTCCGCCAGCACCAGCACGCGGTGCATCCCCGCGTCCCCGAACACGCGCTTGGCGTACGCCGCGCGCTCGTTCCGGCGGCCGTACACCACCACCACCTCGTCCGCCCCGGGCTTGCGGAAGTGGAAGGTGCGCGCCCACTCCTCGGGCGTGCACAGCAGCGCGCGCGGCAGCGCCTCCGCCGGCAAGTGCACGGAGCCCCGGATGGAGCCGTACAGCGCGCGCTCGTCGTACCGACGCACGTCGATGACCGTCACCAGAGGCGCGCCCTGCGCGGCGCCGTACTCGCCGAGAAGCGCGAGCGCGTCGCGGCCAATCGTCTCGCCCTCCGGAATCGCGCGCGGCGAAGCGGAGGGCGAAAGCGGCGACGACGCGGATGGCTTGTTTTTGTCCGTCCCAAAGGAGGACGACGAGGAGGACGTCGCGTTCGTCACGATCGTCTCTCCGTCTGCCGAAACGAGGCGGTGGCGCTCCCGCGGTGACTCCGCGCCGAAAGGAGACAAGGAGTTCTCCAAAAAGTCGTCGCCGCCGCGCGACAAAACTCGAGGCGGCGCGAGCGGCGTCGCGGCGGCGAGTCCGCCCTCGATCACCGCGCAGCGCGTGAACCCCAGCTGCACGGCGATGGCCGCCGCCTGGTTGGCGCTGTGGCCGTGCGTGCTGACGAACACGATGGTCGAGCGCTTGGTGGGTGGCTCGAAGCCCGTGCGCTCGAGCCAGTGCGTCTGCCGGCTGCGCAGCGCGCGCGCGAGCTCGCCGGCGGGCACGCGCGCGCACCGCAGTCTGCCGCTCAACTCATCCTCAACACCATCCTCCTCATTCGGGCTCTCGCGCACGTCCACCAGCACGGGCCGGATGCTCCTGCTCTCCACCAGCAGCCAGAACGCGGACGGGGAGAGGCGCGCGTACGCCCTGCGTCCGGCTCGGATGCTGGGCAAGCTCCCGTCCCCGCGCGCAACTCCTTTGTCTTCGCGCGACTTTTGCTCCGCGAGCTTCTGCGCCCGAAGCACGCGGATGGACCACGCGATGAGGGAGAGACACACCGCCGTGGTCAGGGACCCACCGATGTTGGTGATGTGCATGGCGACGACGCGGGCGCGCGGGCGCGAGCGCGGTCAGCCGCCCGACCCGGAGTGCGCGCCGCGAGTGCGCCGAAGGACGAACGACGCGAGGCGCTCTTCGATCGAAGCCAACAAACGCGACGCGGGCCCGTTTTCGAAGGTCGCCAATTTTCCTTTGGGTCCTACCTCATATGGTTCGTCAGTCACAAAGAACTTTTTGAAGACTAAAAAGCAGCCTCCGGTTTTCTCAAAATTGAAAACGTCCGCGAGGGGGGTGCCGAATATGGATAAGTTTGAGGGTTGCGCCTGCTTGGCAAAGTTGAAACCTGCGCGCCTTCCGCGGCATTGCACCGCGCGAGCACGGGTCACCCCGTGTAGCTCACAAGGTTCCTTCGCGTTCGGGAGGTCTGTCAAGATGGCCGCTTTCGCCGCGACCAGTGTCCCCGTCAGGGCGGCGGCGTTCAGCGACTCCGCGCGCGGTCGCGCGTCCGACACCGTTCGCGCTGCAGCGGCTCGCAAGGTCTCCGGCCGGCCGATCCAGCGATCGAGGGACGTGCGCGTGGGCGTGATCGACCCCGTGTCCATCATGGTCGGCGGCGCCATGGTCACCGCCGGCCGGAGCCTGCTGGAGAAGTCCTCGCACGACGAGCCGCGCGCCGTCGAGGCGGACGCGCGCGATCGCTTCGACGTGGACGTCACGCCCGAGAGAGCCTCCGACTCTAAGTCCGGCGATTTCGCCGGCGTCGCGCGCGCGGGCGAGTTGCCCTCCATCGCGCACACCTACGCCGGCGTCTTCGACGCCGCCGCGTCCGGCGCTCTGTCTTCCGTGGTGAACGACGTGATCACCGGCGGGTGGTGGGACGGCGCCGTCAACGCGCGCGACGCGAGGCCCGTGCTCGAGCTGCAGGCGATGCGCGCCGACGCGCGCGCCGCGCTCGTCGACGCCGTGCGCGACACGCTGCGCTCGGCGTTCAAGACGTACGCGCCCGAGGAGGGCAAGGAGGCGGAGGCGGCGCAGGACCTTCTCGCGGTGGTGGCCGAGACCGCGGCGAAGGAGTGGCTGCGCGGCACCGAAAGCCAGGAGGACGCGACGATGGTGCGCCGCGCCGGAGACCTCGCCGCGAGGCTGGTGAACGCCGGCGACGCCGAGAGCCCGGGGAGCAAATCCGCGCTGTACGTCAACCTGCTCGCGCACATGGCGAGCCTGGCGCGTCTGGAAGACAACGTCATCTCTGAAGACGTCGTGACCAGTGAAGACGAGAAGGGTTCCATGGAGCTCGTCTCCGCCGCGCGCCGCCTGGCCGCGAACGACGACGCGCGCTTCGCTTTCTCGATGGCGGCGGTTTCGACGAGCGTGCTTGAAGACGCGACGGTGCGCGTCGCCGAGTCAGTCGCGTCGGCGTACCTCTCGCGCGTGCGCGAGGGCGCGTCCACGCCCGGAGGGCGCGCGATGGCGAAGGCTTCTAACGCGAGCAAAATGGCGGCGCGCACCGCGGCGGTCGCCGCGGTGTCCGCGGCGTCCGTCGTGCGGCACGCGCTGGCGCTCCAGCCGCGGCTCAAGTCGACGCGCGCGCTCGAGAAGTTCCGCAACGAGGTGAAGCTCGCGGCTTGGATGAACGCCAACTACGGCGACGTCGTGGCTATGTACGAGGACTGGCACTCGCTGATGGGCGTCGACGCCGCGGGGAACGTCGTGACCCGCAAAATCTCCGTCTGCAGGCACAGCGAGCTCGCGCGCGTGACGGGCGCGCGCATGCTCATGTCGATGTTCCTGGAATTCGCCGACGTCGTCGTGCCGGTGGCGCGCGCCGCGCTCAACAACGTCAAGAACTTCACGTCGTGGCTTCTCGTGACGCTCATCGGCCGCTCGCTCGGCCTCGTGTACCGCGGCATCAAGGAGAGCATGAACGGGACCGGGAGCGGGAGCGGGAGCAGGAACGGCGGGGCGTTCGCCTAGAGAGCCGTGGGTTCGTCGTTCGAAAAACTCTCGTTGTTTTTTGGTGTCGGGTGTCGCGTCCGGAGGAGACGACGCGTGCGGATTGATTTATACGAAACCGTCGTAAGGTTATTATCACCGTCTCGACGCCTTCGTCGCGCGCGAAGAAACGTGTCCGTCATCCTCCACGCGCGCCGGGTTTTGTTTTCGTCCTCCTGTCCCTCCCACGCCGCGTCAGAAGCTCAGCTCACTCGTCCTCCTTCTTCCCCGCGTCGGCGGATTTTATCCAGCCGTTGGCGAGCAAAAGCTCGAAGACGCGAATCGCCTTCACCGGCTCGACGTTGAACGCGTGCCGCACCTCCGAGCGCTTCGGCGTCGCGCCCTCCGCGCTGAGCCGCATCAGCCGCTCCTTGATCGCGAGGTAGTGCACGGGCAGCAGACGCGAGTTCACGCACAGGTCCTTCTCGCGCTTCGACAGCAGATCCACCCCGGGAAGGTCCGCCAAATCAAGGGGAAGAGGTGCCTTCTTCTTACGACCGCCGCCGAGCGGATCCGTGTCGCGCGACCCGGCGGCGGTACCCGCGCTCTGCGCGAGTTTCTGCACCTCACGCGGCGCACCGTCCCCCGCCGCGCCGGTGGCCGCGTTGACGTACCCGTCCCTGCTCAGGTACTTGTTCGCGCGCGCGCCCTGCTTCCCGTACGCCGGGTGCTCCAGCGCGCGCAGCCGCGCCGCCTCGGCGACGCGCCGGCGCTTCTCGGCGTCGTACGCCTCCCCCTCGGCGAGCGTTCTTACGCCGGCGCGTCTGTACTCCTTGAGTTCGGCGATGCGGTTGCGGATGCGCGACTCCGCGGCGAGCCCCTCGAGCATGATCTCGTACTCGTTCGGCTCTAAGAACCGCGCGAAGACGCGCACGGAGGCGTGGATCTCCTTCTCCTGCGGCGTGCGCCTCCGCTCCAACGCTTGCTGCTTCTTCACGTTCAACAACCCGCGGTCGACGATGAACGCCTTACGCGCGCGACGCTCCGCCAGACGCTTGTTGTACACCTCCAGCATGCGCAGCTTGAGCTGCTTGTCCAGGTCGGTGTCGGTGTCCCGGAACTCCATCTCCGCCAAAGGAAGCTCAGCGTCGATGTCGTACTCGGGGTCGAACTCGTCGCGCTTCACGTTGTATCCGGTGAGCTCGGCGACGTTGCCCAAATGTCGCTCGTCTCCGGGCCGCGCGAACGACGCCAAAGCCGTCGACGCCGACGGATCGTCATCCTCTTTTTGCCCTTCGTCGTCGTCGTTCTCGCCGTTTTTCTTTTTCCCTTTGTTTCCGTCTTTTTCCTCCTCCTCGGGAACGCGCTCGTACGCCTTACCGAGCACCTTGCTCATGTCCGGCAGCGGCGCGGTCGGCGAGTGCACGTACACGTCAAAGTAGTGCTTGTGACACTGCGCCTTGGTTTTCGTGCCGACGTGCTCCGCCACCTCGCTCCAGTTCCCCAGGCCGTACATCTCGATCGCCTCCAGCAGGAGCTGGTCCTCGTCCGCGCCCCAGTCCAGGGTGAACAGGGGGAAAGACAGGTTGTCCACGACGTGGTACGCGTGGCACGCCTGGTGCGGGTGCGGCTCTACGCCCACGCAGAAGCACTCCACGCACAAATTCATCTCGCTGCACTCCGCGCACTTGATCCGCACGACGTGCGAGATGTCCTTCTGGCAGTAGTTGCAGTGGAACAGCGCGCGTTTCGGCTCGGAGGGGTTCACCTTGGTCATCGCGTTCTCCGTCGCCATCCGGCGCCGCTTGGGTTTCAACTCGAACCCGGCGAACCCCGCGGGGGGGGCGCCCGGGCCGCCCATCGCGACGCGCCTTTTTTAAACCGAACGCCGAACCGCGGAGCGACCGGACGCCCCGATCCGCGTCTGTTCGCCGGACCGCCGAGCGCCGAGCCGACGCGAATCGGCCGCACGCGGCGTCGCGAAGGCCGCCGGCACCGAAAACGCCGCGCGCCGGGCAACTGGGGCGCGCGGGACGCGCGCGGCCGACATGATCGAGCCGAATTGCAGACTCCTTCCCTCGTTTCTTCCTTATTTTATGATTTACAGACTAGATGCTCATACAAGGAAAATTTATTTTCATGGAAGATGGGAAGTGGAGGAGGTTGTTGTTGGTTTCCACGACTTCGACGCGAGATCCGCGAGTGAGGGCGCTGTCATCTCACATCCTCGCGCGGCACCATGCAGGAGACGCGGCTGGAGGACCTGGTGGAGCGCGGCAGGTCCGCGACCGGCAAAGCCGCGGCCGACCTGGTGGACGAGGCCACGGCCGCCCCCGGCGTGCTCGTGTTCGGCGAGCTGCTGGATCTGGACGGCGTTCGGGCGCTCGCCTCGGACCCGGTCCTGTCTTGCAAACTCGCTGTGCTCCGCGTGTTCGCGCACGGCACGCTCCCCGAGTACCGCGCGGACAAAAGCCTCCCCCCCCTTAGCCCCGCGCAGGAGCTCAAGCTGCGCCGCCTGACCGTCGCGAGCCTCGCGGAGAAAAGCGCGGTGTTGTCCTACTCTCTACTGCGACGCGCGCTGGAGCTCGACACGATCCGCGAGCTGGAGGATCTGCTCATCAACGAGTGCGTCGCGACGGGGGTGGTGCGCGGGAAGCTGGACCAGAAAAAAGAACGGTTCGAGGTGCACGAGGCGATGGCGCGGGACGTCGAGTTTAGTAAACTCGGAGGGGTCATCGCGTCGCTCGAGGCGTGGAGGGAAGACGTGCGCGCGGCGCTCGCGGCGGCGGAGGAGACGGCGCGCCGCGCAAAAGAAGCGAGCGCCAAAGAAACGGAGCGCGTCGAGAACGTCGACGCGGCGGTGGCGGCGATGACCCAGAGACTCAAGGCGGAGGCCGAGTCTTTGGGCGCGCGAGCCTCCGGCGGCGCCGCCGAGCACGAGGAGGACCTCGTCGACGCGATGGACGCGGACGACGTGCGGAGCGAGATCGGGTTGAAGCGGAGACGGTGACGCGTTAGGATTGTTGATGAGAGGCGAAGAACGTTTTGCGGTGCTCAAAGAAAAAAAAAAAAGGGCCCGCCACGTGCCCTTCACCTCGTTATTTTCACCGCCGACGCGCGCGCCGTCGTCGAGGACCGCGCCCGGTGGCTCGTTCGCCGCGCCGTCGGTCTCGCCGCGGGAGTGTCGTCGCTCGCGGCGTGCGGCGCGGTCGCGTTCCCGCGTTCCCGCCCCGCGGACTCGAGCGCCATGCCTCTCACCGGCATCACCGTCGTGACGGGTTTCTTGGGCGCCGGGAAGACCACGTTGGTGAACCACGTGCTGAGCGCGGACCACGGGTACCGGGTGGCGGTGATCCTGAACGAGTTCGGCGCCGACATCGGCGTGGAGAAGATGTTAGTGACGGACAACCCGAACGGCGAGACTGTCGTGGACGAGGACTGGGTGGAGATGAACAACGGGTGCGTGTGTTGCACCGTCAAGGGAAGCCTCATCCAAACAATCGACAGTCTGCTGGAGAAGCGTTTGGCGAGCGGGTCGAGGTTCGACTTCATCTTGCTCGAGACGACCGGCTTGGCGGACCCCGGCCCGGTGGCGCAGGAGCTGTGGGTAGACGATGAGCTGCTCGAGGAGGACAGCGCGGTGCTCGACGCGGTGGTCACGCTGGTGGACGCGAGCAACGTCGTTTCTCAGCTGCGCGAGACGAGAGAGGCGAGTCTACAAATCGCCTTCGCCGACACGCTCGTGTTGAACAAAACCGACTTGGTGTCCTCCGCTGAGCTCGAGGCGATCGAGGAGACGTTGCGCGTGATAAACGCCGAGGCCAGGATCGTCCGCGCGGAGCGGAGCGCGGTGGACCTCTCGCTGGTTCTCAACCAGGGCGCGGTCACGGTCGCGGGCCGCCGCGGGCGCAAGCCGACGCTCGGCGAGTGGGCGAAAAACGTCCCGCCGGCGGTCGCGACGAGGGGCGCCGGGTTTTGGGCGCGAGGCGTCGAGCGGTACGCGCCGACGGACGGGAAACTCTCACCGGTGCACGACGCGAGCATACGCACGGTGTGCTTGGCGGCGGAGGGCATCGTGAACCGGCGCGCGTTCGAGGCGTGGCTGGAGGACGCGCTCTGGGAGCGCGGCGCGCAAAACGCCGACGCCGACGACGACGATTCCAAACTAGACATCCTTCGCGCCAAGGGCGTGCTGTTCGTGGAGACCTCCGACGAAACCTCCGACGTGTCTTTACGCTCCGCGAACGACGCGCCCTTGGCGCATAAGAAGCTGGTGCTCCAGGCGGTCCGCGAGGTGTACGAGATCACGCCGGGTCCTCCCGCGGAAACCGGCGAGCGGCGCATGAACAAAGTCGTGCTCATAGGCCGAGGGCTGAGCGAAGCCGCGCTGTTGCCCGGGTTCGAAGCGTGCGTCGCGCGAGAGCGCGGATGAGGCGCGTTACGTAGTCTACGACGTAGTTTTGTCTTTTCACGCTTTTCGTGCTTTTTGTTATAGGCTTACACGCGCTCCTACGCGCGACGGAGAGCGCGACACACACACCGCGCGTGTCTTAGACGACACGACGACCTCGTTTGAACTTAGCTACGCTCCGTCGTCGCCTTGTTTTATCGCGCGCAGCACGGGCAGAAGCTTGGGCGCGAGCGTGGCGGCGCCGTTTCGCTCGTCGTCCACGGCGTCGGGGTCGGCGCCCAGCCGCGCGAGGCGCAAGACAGCTTCGTTTTGGCCAGCCTCGCACGCCACGATCAAAGGTGTCTGGCCTATTACGTTTTTACTCTCGAGGTTCACCCCCTCGCACTCGTTCACGAGGAACTCGATTACGTCGACGTTTCCGCAAGACGCCGCGCGGTGCACGGGCGTCGCGCCCGTTTTGTCGCAAACGTCGCAATCCGCGCCGGCGTGTTTGAGTTTCTTTAAAACCTCCAGATGGCCTTTGCTCGCCGCGTAGTGGCACGCGCGCTGGCCATTTTTGTTCGCGGCGTTCGGGGACGCGCCGAAGGCCAAGAGGGACGCCACCACGTTTGTGTGGCCGGCGCTCGACGCGCTGTGCAGGGGGGTCCAGCGTTCCTGGGTTTGTGTCACGTTTTAGGAGGGTGTCGGCGGCGGCGCGACGTGACGGGTCAGCGGACGCTCGCGCGGCGTCGAAAGGAAGCAGAGTGGGCACCTGTCTCGTCGCGTCGCGCGATCGTGGCGTTCGGCGCGTGCGTCTCGCGCCGAGCGAGAGACGTCTCGAAGAGACGCGCACCTCGTCGCTGACGTTCACCAGCCCTCTGCCGGCATCGGTGGCGAGGAAGAACTCGACCAGGTCGAGCTTGCCTGCGTTGGAGGCGGGGCGGTGGGAAGGGTGAGCGGGGGATCGGCGCGTCGGATCTGAGAAAACGCGGCGAAGCGAAGCCTCGCGATGACGCACCCGCGGCGGCCGCCGTGTGCAGCAGCGTCCGTCCGTCCTCGTCGCGGTACTTCACGAGCTTCGACGCGAGCTCCTCCGTGGCGTACTCCGCGAAGTACGCCACGTTGCCTTCCGCGGCTTTCTCCTCCATCGAGACGTGTGAAGTGAAGCGCTCGCCACCTGTTCGCGTGTTTTCAACCCGCGCTCGCCGCTGCAGAAGACTGCACTGCACTGCTCGTTCTCGCGCGGTCGAGGTGCGAGACAAAACCGACATGAGCGTGATCGAGATTTTTTCGCTTTTTCGAAAGCGCGACCGGGAGAAGAACTCAAGGTTTACCCCGTCGACCGATCGAGGGCGATCTTTCGGACGCTTTTCGCCGCCGGAAGACACGTGGGCGAAATGGCCGTTCATAACCCAAGAGAACCGTTGTCGCGCTCGAAAACCCGATACATATTTTTACGATGACGGTCGCCTCGTTCGCGAGCACAACACGCCGCGCGTTCCACGCGTCGGCCAGCGTCTTCGCCGTTCGCGACCCGGAGGTCTCGGAGAAGAGGGGTCCTTGGTTCGCCCACCCCGCCATGCCGCTCGGATTCGGTGCCCTCTGTGCCGTCCCCGGCGCGACCTCGTGGTGCGTCTTTTTGCCCTTTTTCGCTGTTGTCAACGGGTATCGTATCGGAACGTTGCGATGCCGATCGACGCGCGACGGGTTCGCCCGCGTCGGGCGATTCCCGGCGACCCGCGAGCGCGCGCGCGCCTTCCTCGCTGGGAAACGCAAAGAAGCAGCCCTCGACCGCCGCTGACCCCCCGTCCCTTCCCCCCGTTCCTCCAGGTCGCGCCGGGTCGGAGCAGACCCCGCTTCTCGACGAGCCTTGCGCCGGAGCGACGGCCCCGTCGGCCGTGCCGCCGCGCCCCGCCCCTCGCGGCGCGCGCGCGGCCCCGTCGCGCCGCGCGCGGCGCTTCTCGGGGATGTCACCGACCTCATCGCCATCCCGCTCTCGGACGGCACGCAGGTCCTCGCCACGGTCAAGACCAACGCGCAGGGCGTGCACACCATCGGCCTGGAGTGCGACTCGAGCAAGCCGGGCTTGTTGCTGCACTGGGGCGTGATTCGCGCCGGGTATGGCGAAGAGTGGCAGCTTCTCCCCCCCGAGCTCAACCCCCCGGGCACGACGGTGTACAAGCAGAAGGCGCTGCAGTCGCCCTTCCCCGCGTTCGGGGCGCTGCAGCTCGTGCTCGACCCGGGCGTCACCGCGGTGGAGTTTTGCCTGACCACCTCGCAAACCGGCGAGTGGTTCAACGACAACGGCCGCAACTATCGCGTCGAACTCGGTCCCCCGGGAGGCGAAGCGCCGCAGTCTCCGCACACGCACGCGTACACCGCGCCGACGTACGACCTCTCCGCGTCCCCGCCGCCGCCGCCACCGTCCTCGCCGCCGCCCGCAGGCGCAGGCGCCGGCGTGGACCTCGCGGCGGGGCTGGAGATTCTGTACGGCGTCGCCGCGTACCTGCGCTGGGAGCAGCTCGGGAAGCCCGAGGTTTCCGAGCGCGAGCGCGGGGACATCTACGCGGGCGCGGTGAACCACATCACGACCCGCATGCGCGAGGGCGAGAGCGTGGACGAGCTCGAGCGCGAGTTCGGTTTGCCGCCGGGCATGGTGAAGAAAACCGCGATGGAGGCGGCGCGCGCGGGGGGGGTGGCGACGCCGCCGCCGCCGCCGGTTGCGCCGGCGGCGCGCGGCGCGCGCGAATCGGCGGCGGCGGTGACGGGCTCGCCCTCCGCGGTGAGCCCCTCGGAGATCGCCGCGCTGTGCGAGCGCCGTGCCAACGGCGCGCACGTGCTGTGGCGCAAGGAGCTCAACCTGGGAGACGGCGTCGTGAAGCTGCTCGTGGTGGAGGCGCGGAGAACGGCGAGCGGCGCGCTGCAGCTCATCGCTATGGCGCGGGCGGACCAGGGCATCGTGCTGCACTGGGCCACCATCTCCGAGCCCGCGGGCGAGTGGATGGCGCCCCCGCACGGCTGGGAGTCCTTCCCCGCCAACTCCTGGGGCACGGGAGGTGCGTCGTGGGAGACGGAGATGGAGCCCGTCGCCGGCGCGCCCGGCTGGGTCGCCGCCACCATCGAGGCGCCTCTGCGCGACGACGGCCTCGTGTTTGTGCTTCGCACGGAGGATAACAAGCACTGGGTCAAGGACGACGGCCAGGATTTCATGGTTTTCGAGGACGAGCGTCGCTCGAACGCGGACGTCCGCGCGCTGGTCAAGCAGCGCAAGGAGGAGGCGCGACGCGCGAAGAAGCGCGCGGACGAAGAGGCGAAGCGACGTCGCAAGGAGGATGGACGGAAAAGCGGCTCTTCCCGGTCCGGCGGCGGCGGCGCCGTGACGGTTGCGCCGGTGAAGATGCCCGAGAAACCCGCGGTGGTGACGCGCAAGGAGTGGAGCGACGACGATATCCGCCTGCACGAGGGCGCGATGGGCGCCGCCGGCGCCGCGCACGGCATCGCGCACGGCTCGGTGGATCGCATCGTGGGCGCCGAGGAAGGCGCGACGCGCTCGCTGATGCACCGGTACAACGCCGGGTCGGACCTCCTGCCCGGGTGCCGCTCGGACGGCGAGGCGGGCATGGTGGCGATGGCGGTGTGGTTCCGCTTCATGGCGCTCAGGCAGCTGGTGTGGAACAACGACTACAACATCAAGCCCCGCGAGATCTCCGCGGCGCAGCTCAAGTGCACTGAGCAGCTCGCGCGCATCCACCGCGACGACGCGTCGCTGCGCGACGTGACGCGCCTCATCATGGCCACCATCGGACGCGGCGGCGAGGGTGACGTCGGCCAACGCATCCGCGACGAGATTCTCGCCGTGCAGCAGACCAACAACTGCAAGGGCGGGATGATGGAGGAGTGGCACCAGAAGCTGCACAACAACACCTCCCCCGACGACGTCCCGATTTGCGAGGCGTTGCTCAAGTTCATCGCCGCGGACTGCGACATCAACGTGTACTGGGACCACCTGCACGCCAACGGCATCGACGCCGCGCGCATGGCGTCGTACGACCGCAAGATTTGCTCCGAGCCCTCGTTCAAGCCGGACCAGTACGAGGGCCTCACTCGCGACTTGACGGAGTACTTAAGAACGCTCAAGGCGGTGCACTCGGGCGCCGACCTGGACTCCGCCTCGGAGGCTGTGCTCGGGTACCACCAGGACGCGTGCAAGGGCAAGGAAATCAACGTCCCGCCCATCGATGAGGTGGCGACGCCCCGCATGCGCGAGCTGCTGCACAGCGCGCGCGGGTTCAGGGACTTGAACGAGCCCCTGCACTCGCTCGAGGCGATGCTCGAGGCGAGGCGCGAGCTGTGGCAGTGGACTCGCCCGGGCGGCACCGACAACGCGCGCCTCAAGGATATCATCTACTTGGACCTGGCGCTGGAGAGCGCCGTGCGCCAGGTGGTGGAGGGCGCGCTCGGGTCCATGTCGCGCCGCGCGCCCGTCGACGTGCTCAAGATCACCGGCTTGGCGCTGGAGAACCTCGCGTTGTCCACCGGCGGGAATGACGAGCTGGTCATCTGCCTGCGCGAGTGGCGCGGCATCGTGGCCGCCGCGACGAGCGGCGGCACCGACTGGGCACTGCAGGCGAAGGCGATCACGGACCGCGTGCAGAACGCGCTCGGGGAGTGCTCGGGGCGGTACATCGGTGCGCTGCAGGCCACCGCCGGCGCCATGGGCGGCGCGCTCGGCGTCGACGGACACGTGCTCGACATCTTCTCCGAAGAGATCGTGCGCGGCACGGCGGCGGCGCCTCTGTCGCAGATGCTCCGCGCGCTCGACCCCGTGCTCCGCGAGATGGCTCACATGGGCGCTTGGAACATCATCTCGCCCGTGGAGGCCTCCGGCGTGGTGGAGGTGGTGGACGACCTGAAAGAGATCCAGACCAAGACGTACGCCGTGCCCACCATCCTCGTCTCCAGGCGCGTGGGCGGCGAGGAGGATATCCCGCAGGGCGTCGTGGGCGTCATCACGCCGGACATGCCGGACATCCTGTCGCACGTCTCCGTGCGCGCGCGCAACGAGGGGTGCCTCTTCGCCACGGTGTTCGACGCGGGGAAGCTCGCGGAGATGGAGCGGCTCGCGGGGCAGGCGGTCAAGTGCGTGCCCTCGTCCTCGGCGGACGACTTGCGCGTCGAGCCCATCGCGGGCGGGGCCGCCAGCCTCGGCGCGGCGCCCGGCGGCGGCGGCGGCGGCTCGTCGCTCGGCGGCGCGATGAGCGCGCCCGCGGGCGGCGTCGTCATCAACCGCCGCCGGTTCATGGGCAGGCACGCCGTTGCTTCCCCCGAGTTCACCGGCGAGATCGTGGGGAGCAAGTCCCGAAACCTGCAGGAGCTGCGCGGGCGCCTCCCCGAGTGGATCAACCTCCCCGCGTCGGCGGCGCTTCCGTTTTGCACGTTCGACGTCGTGCTCGAGTCGCCGGACAACGCGCCCATCCGCCTCGAGCTCGACCGCGCGCGCGCCGAGCTGGCGTCGATGGACTTCGGGAACACCGCCGCGTTCGAGGATCTGCTCGCGCGCATGCGCGCGGCGATCCAGGACGTCGTTCCCACGGACGAGCTCACGCGCGAGATGCAGGAGGCTTTCGCGGCGGAGCGTCTGCCCTGGCCGGAAGGGCGGCTCGGCCCGGAGTCGCGCGGCGGCCACGGCGCGGCGGCCAAGGCGTGGTCCGCCATCACCGGCGTGTGGGCGAGCAAGTACAACGAGCGCGCTGTGCTTTCCTGCCGCAAGGCGGGCCTGACGCACGAGGACGTCTCCATGGCGGTGCTTTGCCAGCCCGTGGTGCAGGCGCGGTACGCGTTTGTGCTGCACACGGTGAACCCGCAGACGCACAACCCGGATGAGATTTACGGCGAGGTTGTGTGCGGGATGGGCGAGGCGCTGGTGGGCAACTTCGCGGGGCGCGCGATGTCGTTCGTGGCGAACAAGAACGACCTGACGAACCCGAAAGTTACGGGGTTCCCGTCCAAGGCGAACGGGCTGTTCACCGACAGCCCCACTTTGATTTTCCGCTCGGACTCCAACGGCGAGGACCTGGAGGGGTTCGCGGGTGCGGGTTTGTACGACTCGATCCAGATGGACGAGCCAAAGTTGCGGAGCGTGGATTACTCCGCGGACCCGCTCGTGTCGGACGAGCAGTTCCGCGGGCAGGTCCTGGCGGCCATCGCGCACGCCGCGTACGAGGTGGAGAAGACGCTGCGCTCGCCGCAGGACATCGAGGGATGCATCGCCGCCGACGGAGCGCTCTACGTCGTGCAGACCAGGCCGCAGGTGTGACGACGCGTCGTTCGGACTAACAGAGCGCGCCTCTCGAAAAGTTAAAAAAGAGGCGTCTTCGATACAGTATTCTTTCTTTATACCATCACGTTTACATTTAAGCTTTACCGTCATCCGTCATGAGCCGTACGCGTTGTATCTACGCGCGCGTTCCCGGGTGGTCCACCTTCAGATCTCGTGCCTCCCTCGAGGCGTCAAGAGCTCCGGCGCGCGAATCATCAGTCATCACTTGAGCGCGTCGAACTTCACCAGCCGCACGGGCGGTCGCCCGCCATTCCCCTTTTTTTTCTGCTCCTTCTTCGCCGAGGTCTGCTCATCCCACCCCGCGCGCAGCGCCTCGGCGGATTGCTTCTTCGACTGCGCGATCGCCACCTTCTCCAGCGCCAAAATCTTAGACGCCTCTCGATTCCGAGCCTCCTCCTCGGCGACGCGGCTCGCCTTCTCCGCGCTTAACCGCGTTTCGCGCGCGTCAATCTGGCTTTGCAGGAACCGCCCGAGCTCGTTCGTCGTCTCGCGCTCGCCCGCAGACAGCTCCACCGCGCGGTTGGAGGTCACCTTGGGCGTGACGCCTCCCGCGCTCGCCGCGACGAACCGGGACCGAGCCGCCGCGTACTCCAGGTTGAACTTGGTCACCTCCTCGAGGTTCTCTCCCACGAAACCGACGCCGGCGCCGCGCGCGGGCGCCGGCGTCCTCGTAGCCTCCGTCTTCCCTCGGGAAGACAGAAACAGCTCCGCGATGGGCTCCGCGGGGTCCTCCGGCCCGCGAATGACGTTCGCGATCGCCGCCGCCGCGAGGCGCTTCGCCGCCTCCGCCACGGCCTCGGTCTCGGACATCTCCGAAGAAGCGCGCTCCGCCGCGAGCTGCTCCTCGCGAAGACGCGCCACGCGCGCCGCCGCGCTCTCGGCGGCGGCGGCGCGCGCGGCGCGCGCCGCGGCGGACGCCGCCTCCAGCGCACGGCACACGGGGAGGTACGCGACGAACTTACCTTCTCTCCCGCAGGACGCCGCTCTCAGCGTGTCTCTGACCACGGACACGGGCACGTCCGACACCAGGCCTTCGCACTTGTCGTCGTTGAGGACGCGCTCGAGGCGCAGACGCTCGACGTGGCCGACGCGCAGGCGGTCGAGCCGCGCGCAAATCTCGAGAAACGCGGCGCCGGCGGGCGTCGCCGCCGCCGCCGGGCTGGGGACGCGTCGAGCGGACTGCGGGCGGACCTGTTTTCTCGTCGCCGCCGCGGGGGACACGGACGAGGAGAACGCCGCCGGTCCCAGCGATGCGAACACTCCGCCTCCGTGCTCGATGTCGGCGTGCGTTCCCGCGAACGCGCCCGCGACGGGCGCGAGGCGCGTCTCCACGGCGAAGGCGTCGGCGGCGTCATCCGCCGCGCGCGTCGCCGCCGCCGCCGTCTCCAGCGCGGGCGTCGTGCCCGTGACCTTGGCCGGGATGGCGTCCCGGCGCGCCTTGGCGTTTTCGCTGCGGCTGGGCAGGAACGTTCGGTCGCGGGGCGCGCCCGGGACGCTCCCGGGGACCTCCGCGCTGAGCCCCATCTCGCGTTCGAGGAAGCCGGGGAAGAAACGCATCTCCGCGCGCGTCCCGTCGTCGCGGCGCGCCACCAGCCTCGCGAAGGAGAAATCGATATCCACGGGCTCGCCTCGCATTATTCTGTCCGCGATGGCGCTGAGCATCTCCTTCAGCACGTGCGCGACGCCAGCCTTGTGCACGCCGCAGCGCGCCGCGATGGCCGTCGTGCTCACGCGCGCGTACGTCGCCGGCTTTGCGAGAAAGAATCGGCCGCGCGCCTGCGGGACTGCATCGAACTTTTGGGAGAACGCGAAGACGGGCGCGCGCGGTTCCACGACGCCGCCGTTCGCGGTGTCCACGCACGCGCCGACGGCGAACGAGCCGAGCCCGGGGAGCGAGACCCCCTTCTGGTTCTTGAGCTGCGCGAAGATGAAGTCGCACAGGCCGAGCCACGCCTGGCGGCACTGCAGCGCGCTGATGCGCATGCGCCGGCAGTAGACGCCCTGGGAGGTCTCGTCGGTGAGGGACGTCACGGTCAGCGCGCCCACCGAGGGGTCCATGGGGACGGTCGCGGCGCCGCGCATGGTCCGGAAAGAGTGGCCGCGTGCGCGCAGACACGAAAGCCTCCGACCGCCGAGGATGGCGCCGGTGGGAATGGACGAGCGCGCCTCCGGACGGCCAGCTCGCGCGGAGATTTTAAATCATGGTCGTTGTTGCTTTTGTCAACGAACTTCTTCATTTTTTGACCCTGGGTTCGAAACCTTTTCATCGAAGCACCCGATCGACCCCGGTCGGTTTCACAGACACGCCTTTCAAGCCGAGCGCAGAGTGCGACTTGGGCGATGTCATCGGCCGGTGCGGTGGTCAGAGATCGGGGCGTCGAGGTGCGATCGCCCAGAGCGATGGAGGCGTACGGCGGGGAGGGGTCGCCTCTAGACGATGGTAGCTCCCCGAACCCCGTGTCCGCGGCGCTGCGGCACAAGTACCGCCCCGGCGCGTGGCGGTACAACGCGAGAGTGGCGTGCGTGCTCGTCCCCTCGACGCTCATGGTTGTGTTCAGCGGCGGGAACGCCATGGTGGGCACGGCGCTGACCGGCACCGCGCTGGTGTACGTGTTCGACCTCCTCGGGAGCGCGGAGGCTGCGCTCGCCGCGGTGTGGGTCACGGCGTTCGCGTTGTACGTCGCCACCATGGCGAACGGCGACGTCTTCGCCTCGCACCGAAGCGCCACGACATCGGGCCTGTTGTTGCTCGCGCACGCGCAGACGCTCTTCACCGCGGCCGCGTGGGCGACGCTCCAGTTCCGGTGGGTCCAGACCTCCTTTCCCGGGGTCACGCTGGCGTGCGAGCGGTTTTTGTTCCTGGTCACGCCCCTCATCGCGGGTCAGGTGTTGGGTGGATGGGGCGCGGCGGCTTTTTTCGGCGCGCGCGCCGTAGCTTGGGCGCAGCTCGCCGTGCAAACAACTTGCTTCGGCGCGTTTTCGCTCCCGGCGGAGTCGTCGTTCCGGGTAAACAGGCGGCGTCACAAAGAAAAGAACGATTCGAAAACGAGACGTTCGACGTTAACGAGTTCGACACAGGAAGCCACCGACGCCAGGAAAGAAGAGGTGGAAACCCCAAGCAAAGAAGCCGACCGTTTGATTCTGCGGGACGTCGACGTACAAACGCACGCCGCGCTCTTTTGCGCGGCGCCGTTTCTGTCGTACGCCGCGACGCACAAAAATACGCTCTTTTCGTTTTCGAACTCGTACGCGTCAAGTGCGCTTCTCTTCGAGCACGTCTGCTCGTCCGCGCTGCTGTTAGCGTTCCCGCCCGCGCTCATGTGCCTCGCGGTGAAACAAGGGGGGCTACGGTGGGCGTTCGCGGGATCCCGGGACGAAAAAAAAACGCCGAAAGAGAACCCGCGCGCCGACAAAGATTCGGCGCGGAATCTCGCGGCGAAAACGTCTGATCTCGCGGCTGAGTTTGGTCGCCGCGCGTTTGAATCGCCGCCGACACGAAACACACAGACGGACGGTCCCGCGTACGCCGTTTTCGCCGCGAGGAAGCGGCAGAGACGTCTTGTGACGATCGTCGTTTGCTCTTTGTCGCTGGCGATCTTCGCGTTCGGCGCGCTCGGCCGCGTCATCGCGAGCGGTTTCCGCGAGTACGTCGTCCTTCCGTCCCCGTACGGCTACCTCGCCGTCGCGGCGGCGGCGTACGGAGGCATGCTCGCGTGCGCGTCGTTCCTCACAAACGCTGTGCCTTTGCCGGTCACGGCGGCGACGCTGTGCACATCAGCGGTCGCGGCGGCGGCGGCGATCGGCGTGCCGACATGGCTCCTGCCTGCGGCGGCGGCGAGCGCGTGGGGCTTGACTCGTTTCGTCGCCGACGACGCGCGAGGCGACAGTTCTGTCGCGTCCTCGAAAGCCACGGACTACGCGTTGTTCGTGTGCGGCGCGGCGGCGTGCGCGGCTCGGTTCCTGGAAGACAACTTCGGTTTGCTGGACGTCGAGCTGGACGAGATGCCGATCCGGGACCTGACCCGTTTCCTGTTGCTCAACGTCGCGGCGTGCCTCGCCGCGCCGGGCGCGGCGATCACGAGCTTCTCCGCGACGACCGGTCCGCGGCGCGAAAAGCGCATATCGCCGAAAGCGTTCGGCGCGGCGCTGGGTCTGCACGCGCTGATGTTCGCGCGGTGCGAAGACGCGCTGCACAGCTCCGTTCACGAGGACGGGACGTCCATGTATCCCCCGTACCTGGTGGCGGCGACCACCGTCCTCGGGACGGTCGCGGCGGAGGCGCTGCGTTCGCGCGGCGCCGTCACCGAGCTCACCGCCTGGTTCGTGAAATGCGTGTACGTCGCGAAGCTGTTCGTGCTCTTCGTTCCCGGCGAGGACGCGCTCGTGCCGTGTACGCTGGTGGCGCTCGCGTTCACCAGCACGTCGCACGGCGGCGCCGAAAGCCGTCACTCGGCGGACGGCAAAGAGGGTCACTCCAACGAAGTTGTCTACCAAGACAAACGTCGCGTCGCGGCGGAGGATCTCGCGCGCGTGTTTTTTATTTTCTTCTCGTTGGTCCACGCGCGCTTCGTCGCGTTCGACGTCGCGTTCGCGCTGACCGGTCGCCGCCCGACGGACGCGACGGTGTTCGGCGGCTTGGTTCTGTGCGCGGCGTGCGGGTTGACGCCCCTGGTGGCGAAGCGCCACGCGCACAACGCCGCGGCGAAAAGAGCGCTCGCCGTGGCGTTCGCGTCGGGCGCCGCGCTTGTGATTCTCAAACCGCCGATGCCGTGGAAGGGCGAGGCGGACGGGTTCTGGTACGACCTCGAACACGTCCCCGACTTCGAGCCGGACGACGCGGACGTCTACGGGGACAGGGCGCTGGGAATCGTCACGGGATCGGACGCGGCGTTAGCACGGAACGGGTGGGCCACCTGGGCGCTCGCGTGCGCCGCGCTCGCCGCCGCGTACTGCGCGACGTCGAAGGGCGCGGGAGACGTCGTCGGCGGAGCCGGCTTTGCGCCGCTCGGGTCTTTCATGCGTTTCGCCGGCGTGGACGTCGCCATACGCGGCGTCTTCGCCGCGGAAGCGAGAAGAGCTTCTCGCTTCCCGACAAGAGCCGTCCGGAACGGCGTTTCTTCCGCCGCCGCGATGAGAAAATCGAAAACGAGCACGACGTTCGCGTCTCTCTTCTCTCTTCGAGAAACGCGAGGAAACGCCGTGGCGTTCGCGGCGGCGTGCGTCGCGTTTCTGGAGACGGCGACGCTGCGGAGCGGCGTCGCGCTCGCCGGCGGGTACGCGTTCGGCGCGTACCTCGGCGCCGAGACCTTCCCGGGCGCGGGGCGAACGCTGACCAATCCCCTCTGTCTCGCGTGCGCGGCGTGCGCGTGGCTGCTGGCGCACGTCGCGTCGCCCGAGACCAACGCGCGCGACGCGGGACCCGCCGCGCGGCTGGCGTTTGGCGCAGGCGCGCTCTGCGTGGTCGCCGCGGGCTGGTCGCAGAGAGACGCCGGTATCATGTCTACCGACCCAAAAAATAGTGACATTTCGTTCGCCGAGGCACGCGACGAGCGTCTGCGCCGCGAGGAGGCGAGGCTGGGCGTCCTGGGCGTCGCGGTCGGGCTCGCCGCGATGGTGGCGTTCGCGCTCAAGGCGGCGGCGGGGGGGGGCGCGGGAGGCGACGCGCGCGGTAGGGCGCGCGGGGCGGCGACGGGACGCGCGTTTGGAGGGGGTGATGATGACGACGGCATCGACGACTCAGACGCAGACTCGGACTCGGACTCGGACTCGTATTCCGACTCGGGGGACGATTCGAGGTCGCGGCGGCGTCTGCGTCGCCGGCGGGTCGCTCCGGAGAGAGGAGAAGACCCTCCGGACGACACGAACGAACGCGTGAACGCTCACCATGCTCACGAAAACAAAAACAAAAACAAAAACAAAAACGGCGTTTTCGGCGAACGTGAACATAAAAGGTCTCCGTTCGCGCCGTTCAGCGGTCGCCGCCCCGCGCACCTGCGCGGGGTCGACGCCGAGTTGCGTCGGCGCGCGCTGCTGAGTCGTCGCGCGGAGTGGATCCCTGCGTTGGGAAACGTCGCCGCGGCGTGCTCGTTCCTGACCGGCTCGGCGCTCGCCGCGCGCGTCGCCACGGACGCGGACGCCGCCGTTTTCGTCGTCGCGCCCGCGTTGTTGATGCTTCACGAGGACGGTAAGGTGTTCCCCTCGCTTCGAGGCGCGAGGCGGTACGCGCCCCCCCTCGCCGCCGTCGCGACGCAGCTCCTGGGCGCGGCGACCTCCGACGCGCTCGCGCTCGGATTCGGCGCGCCCGAGTCTGAGCTTCGCGCCGCCGCGACCGCGGCGTGGGGCGCCGGCGAGACGTTTTCGTCGTACCAGAAGTGGCGTGCGTTTCTCTGGGAGATGATACTGGCGCTCGCAGCCGCGCCGTGCGCGTGGCGCCTGACGGAGTACCTGTGGTCGCCCGCGCGGCGCGCGCGCGCCGCCGAGACGGCGGCGCTGGCGCCGCTCAACGTCTTGACGTTGGCGGCGGCGCGCTCGCGCGCGGCCAAGACGCTGGCCGTCACCTCGCTTTTGTGCGCCGCCGCGCAGCACGTCGCGCAGAGGAGCGCCAAGAGAGCAGGCATGAGGGCGTTGTAGTCGAGAGTAGTGCTAGTACTATCGTGTGGTGGTCTATGTAGTCGTCTACGCGTAGCGTACGCGACTCGAGCGTCGCGGGACGAAAAAAGATGGCTTTTTCTTCGTACAGTGTATCATATTTTCGCTAAAATGCTAAAGAGTCTCTAGTGCGCGCGCGCGCTTCCCCGATGGATGTCCTCCAGAGAAGCGATAAAGAATGTGTCGTGTCGTACGTCTCCGCTTACATGGCGGCGATGGCCTCCGCGGCGTCGACGGCAGCCTCCTCCTGCTCGGAGACGGCGCGGCCCATGGCCATCGCCTCCGCCTCCACCGCCTCGTCGGCGGCGCCCTCCACGCGGATGGGCTCGGCGGTCACGGCGGCGGCGTACTCAGCCGCGGCGGGCTCCGCGGCGACGGGCGCGGGCGCGACGACGGTGGCGTCGAAGTCCGCGAACTTGGCGGGCGCGGCGGCGGGCGTCTCCACCTGCGCGGCGAAGGACTCGTCGTAGTAGTTGTTGGCGAAGAGCTCGTCCGAGCCGGAGTCGGCGAAGATGCCGGTGATGGGGCCGCCGACGAGCTTCTCGACGAGGAGCATGGAGACGAGGCCGACCATGGCGCCGCGGCCGTTGGTCATCTCCGCGGAGGTGGTCCAGGGGCCGTTGGACTTGCCCAGGGACGCGGGGTTGGCGGTGTAGTCGTCCGCGTTCTGCATGTTGGGCATGAAGGACGCGAGGGTGATGAGGCCGGAGGCGAAGACGATCGCGCCGGTGTGCGCGGCGAACTGGGAGGTGAAGGACTCGCCGGTGGAGAGCTCGGCGCCGAGGCCGGCGACGAACGCGATCTGCGCGACGCGGCCGTTGATGAGCTCGGGCGCCCAGCCGCCGAAGGACATGGTGTTCATCACGGCCTCCTTCATGGAGGGCTTGGGCGCGGGCGCCTCGGGCGCGGGCATCGCCTCGTCCATCGAAGCCTTCACCGAGACGCGGGCGCCGCGAACCGTCGCGGAGCGGCGGGCGGGCGCGCGGAGCGCGACGGTGGAGGTGAGGGCGGCGGAGGAGAAGGTCATGGCGGCCATGGTGATGTTGAGGAAGTTGGGAGTGTGCGGAAGTGCTTGCTGTGCGTGCAGAAGTGGCGAACACGAGGCGGCGGAGACGCGTTAAAGCGCATCGCGAACGCCTTCGTGTCAGTTTCATCGACGTGTCCGCACCGACGCGCACGAAAACGCCACGAACGCGCGAAAAAGTGTTTTTCGCGACGTGGACGCATGAATCTCATTCTTTCGGTCGGACATTCGGTCGGTTGACAGAATGCGTTTTCCACGTGCGAGAGTGGCAGAAACCGACGCCTCCGCGGATTTTTCGCCTCGCTGTAGGCACACCTCGTGATGAAAAGCATACTCCGCATGGCGCGCGGGTCGCCGTCGCCGTCGCCGTCGGCGGCGTCGTCGTCGTCGCAGTCGTCGCCGTCGAACTCGCTGGACCTCTCGCACCCCGGCGTGCGGTTCAGGTTGAGCCCCCGCCTGGCGAACGGCGTGATCCCCGAGGTCCTGCGCGCGCGCGCGGGATGGTTCGAGGTGGACGAAATCGATTTCAACCATGATCCGCTCGACTCGTGGGACGTGCACTTCGCGGACGTGGGGTGGTGCCGCGAGCGGTTCAAGGGGGGCGGCGACGGCGTCTCGCGAGAGCCCCTGCAGCCTTACCAGCGCGTGAACCACTTCCCGAACCACGCCGAGCTGACTCGGAAGGACCTGCTGGCGAAAAACTTGAAGGCGCATCGGAGGCGGCTCGAGAAGGCGGGGAAAGCAGACGAAGCCGCGACGTACGACTTCGTCCCCGAGACGTACGCGTTGCCCAACGACTACGAGCTCTTCGCGGAGGCGTTCAGACGGGACGAGAAAAAAAGGGAGGAAACCGCTCTAGTGGGCTCCACCGAGAACGATCCGGCGCCTCTGTACATCGCGAAACCCGCGGGCAAGGCGCAGGGCCGCGGGATTTTCCTGTTCCGCAGACTCGCGCGACTAAACCCGTGGCGCGACGCAAACGCGGCGCGGCGGACACACGCCTCGTCACGAGGCACGACGGTCGAGCCGTACGTCGTGCAGCGGTACGTCGAGCGACCTCTGTTGATCGGCGGGAAGAAGTTCGACTTGAGGCTGTACGCTCTGGTGACCTCCGCCGACCCGACGCGCGTCTATCTGCACCGCGCGGGCTTCGCGCGCTTCAGCACGCGCAGGTACCATCGACCGCGTTCGGACGAGAACACGACACGTGACGAACCCACCTCGGAGCGTTTGAAGGAAAACGACGACGAGACGGGAAAGAAGACGAACGAAGCGTCTTCGTGCGAACGAAAAGACAAACCAACCGCTCACGCGACGACGGCGTCGCTACGCGATTTGCGCGCGCACCTCACCAACGTCGCGCTGAATAAAACCGACGACGGGTACAACGACACAAACGCACAAAAGTTTGATTTGCGAGCGTTGCGTCTTTCTTTGAACGGTCGGTTCGGAGAAGACGCCGTCGACACGCTGTTTCGTGACATACAAAACGTCGTGGTGAAGAGCGTGTTGGCGTGCGCGCCCAAGTTCAGAAAGACGTCGTTCGCGGCGGGCGGTGACTATTTAGTCGAAAACTGTTTCGAGACGTACGGCTTCGACGTGTTGATCGACGACGGATTAAAACCCTGGCTGGTGGAAGTGAACGCCGCGCCGTCGTTCGTGGCGGACACGCGGAAGGACGCGGCGTTGAAAAAAAAGGTGGTGAGCGACGTGTTGGACGTGCTGGACATGGAGTCGGTGGTCATGGAGCGGTACGGGGGGGGGGACCGAGCCGTGACGCGAACGAAAACCGTGGGCGGGTTTGACCTTTTGTGGGACGACGGGCCCGTCGCGTGCGGCGCGCGAACGAATCAGAGCAAGTTGGGTTTTTTCGTGGAGGGTCTGTAAGACTGGTCTATTGCGTGTTAGACACTACACTACGCTACCGAAGCGAAAACACGCTCCTCTCTCTCTACTGTCTACGTCTAGCTATTACTCTCGCGAGCGAAGAGCGACGCGCGCTCGCCGTCGCGACCTTTCCGAAAAAAACAAAGAGATAAATACCGTTTTCTCCTCACGCGAAGGAGAAGAACGTCGCGCTCTCCACGCTGGGCACTCTCGATTTCGCGGGCACCAGCTCCAGCGGCACCGTCCCCGGCGCGTGCGCGGGGGAGACGCACTCCAGGTCGGCGCTCTCCGCGGCGCGGCGCAGCTCCCGCTCGACGAAACGCCCGTGCGCCCCGGGCAGAGGGCCGAACTCGTACCCGTCCGCAGAAACGGACGCGCTCGCCGGACGGCCGGGAACCGTCGTCGACCCGAACGCGCAGTCCAGCCAACCGAAGGTTTCGGTCTCCTCGGCGTTTACGCCGTTTCGCGAGCGGAAGGAGGTGGTGACGCGCGCGAGCGTCCCGCCGTCGCTCCAGCCGCCCTCGACGTCCACGTGCGTCGGCCGCGCCGCGGGCACGGTCACGAACCAGAGCGCGGCGTCGTCGGACGTCGAGCTCGAAGAACCCGACGCAGAGGGCGTCTTCCCGAGGAGGCTCGGCGCTCCGTGGGAGGACACAGCCTCGGCGCCGAACGCCGAGACGGCGGAAGGCCCGACGACGCTCGCGCGCTTCGCGTCGCGTCGCGTCGTCTGACCCGGCCGACTGTTTGCCCCCACGCCCGCGCGCGTCTCGCACAAGACGAGCGCCGAGGAGACCACCTTCGCGGGCACGGCGACGCCGCCGAAGACGCACGCGTCGCCGTCCGCGAACGGGCCGGCGACAGAGCCGGCGCCGCTCGCGCCGTCCGCGCGCGACGCGAGGTGCGCGCCGAACACGTGCGCCACCTCCGGGCCCCACGCGCGCTTAGGGAACAGACCGGTGACTTTTGGGACGGGCGCGAAGGCGAACTGCAGCGGCGCGAGGCCCGTATCGCCGTTCCCGGCGACGAACGAGCCGCGCGACGCCGCGAAGACGCGCAGGGCTTCGAACCCGAGGCCCCCGAGCGCGAGGCGGGAAGGGGCCTGGCACGTCACGCGGTTCGCCGAGACGGAGCCTCCGCGACGGACCGACGAATGAAACGCCGCCGGGTACTCCGTCGAAGACGCCGCGGAGTTCTCGCCGAAGACGCACCGGAGCGGCGTGTTGTTTTCGTCGGCGTCGTCGGTGAAAGAAAAGCGCGTCGAGAGCGCGACGTCGAGCACGTCGAAGGACGCGCCGCCGGCGACGGTCCCGTGCGCCGCCAGCGCCGTCGGGGAGACGCCCGACGACGCGCCGTCGACGAGCACCGTCGCGGAGGCCTCTGCTCCGCGCGAAGAGAGCTCTCGGACGGCGGCGTCCCGAAACGCGCCGTCTCCCCACGTCGTCTCCGCGAGGTGGGTCTCGGGGTCGAGCGCGAAGCCCACCGGGACGGCGCGCGCCGAAACCGCGGCGGCGCTCGGCGCGCTCGCGGGCGAGACGCACGTCGCGGACGACGCGGACACGTGGCGCGCCGCTACCGGCCCGACGGACCCGAAGCGGCACCCGAACCGAAGCTCCGCAGCGATGACCGCGTCGGACGTCTCGTCCGACGCGCCGCCGCTTTTTCGTTCGGCGAGGCGGCTCGGGAAACCGGTCCCGGCGATCGTCACCTCCACTCCGCCGGACGCCGGGACGACGCGCGGCGTCGCCGAGGCCACGGTGATGGAAAGCGCGCGGCGCGTCTCGAAACGCGCCGCGCCGAAAATCGTCTCGTCGCTCTCTTTGTCGTTTTCGACTCCGTCCACGCCGGCGAGCGCGACGGTCACCTCGATCGCTCCCGAGAGCTCTCCGGAGCTCTCTCTTTGTCTGTAGTGAGACGGGAGGGATGAGAACGCGCAACGCACAAACGCTCCCGAGACGTACGTCGCGCGCGACGCGAAGACTCGCCGCGTGTCGTCCTCGAAGAAGCACCACGCCTTCGTTCGCGAGGTGTCGTCGCCGAAGCGCGCGCCGTGAAGCGTCGCCGGCGCGCCGCCGAAGGACGCGCGGGGCGACACGGAGTGCACGACCGCGCCAAGTCTTGAGGCCTTACCGGCTCTCGACGTCTTCTCAGAAGGCGTCAAGTCTTGCGAGTCGCGATTCGCGCGCGTCTTTGACCCGCCCGGCCGCCCGCGCGCGTCCATCGCGTCCGCGGAGACGGTGAACGCGACGAAAAGCTCCTTTTCGCCGGAAACTCCGGCGAAGCTCGCGGGCGCGGAGAGGTCCGACAGGAGCCGCACGGGCGCCGTTCTTTTCCCCGCGTGCGCCGGCGCGACGCACGCCACCTCCGAGGCGGAGACGCGCCGCGCTCGAATCGGGCCCACCACGCCGATCCAGCAGGAGGACTGATCCGCCAGCGGCGACGCCGCGCCGCTTCGTTTGAGTGTGAGAGTCACCGTCGGCGACGCCAGCCAGTCGGCGGACGCGGGCGACGCCGCCGTCGCCGGCGCGGGCGTCACCCGCGCGAACGAGGCGCCGCGAACGGACGTCGCCGCGTTTGAGTCGAACGCGCCGTGAGACGCGGCGTCCTTCACGGCGTCCACGCGGCCGAAGAGCGCGTCGCTCGGCGTGCCGCGCACCGGCGGCGACTCGCACGCCGCGAGCGCCGACGAAAACGTCATCGCCATCGTCGCCGCGCGCGATCCCGCGTCCGGGTCGAGAAACGCGCACCACACGTTTTCCCCCCAAGACCCGAAACTAAGCGCGCCGACGCGCGCGCCGGCGAGCCGCACGACGGACCCGCCGTCCGCGGACACGACAGACGGCGCCGCGAGGATGACGGCGGCGGCGTCCATCGTCTCCAGCGCGAATGGAACGGCGAACCCAGCGGCGCCCGGAACGGAGAGCTCCAGGACGTCGAACGCCGGGCCCGCCGGCGCCGGGGCGACGGCGCGCGGCGCGCGGCGCCCCGCGAAGTGCACCGTCACGGTCGAGAGCCGGTCCCCGAGCCCGCCCTCGTTTCGGACCACGAAAGAGGGAACCGCGAAGGCGGACGCCGGCCGGTTCACGAACGCGACGAGAACGTCTGAAGAACCCTCGAACGCGTCGAATGCCGTCACCGGGACGCCGCGCGCCGGCGCGCGCGCCGGCGCGACGCAGGCGAGCGCGCCGGCGAAGCCGTCGTCGTCATCTTCTCGCCTCCCCAACACCGGCCCGAGGCTCCCGAATCGGCACCACGCTAAAGACGCCGGAGACGCCAGATTATCCCGGTGCGCGTCGAGCAGGAGACGGCCGAACAAGGCCACGGTCGTGCCCCCGGCCGCGTCGGCGACCGACGGCGCCGCGCCGGAGACGACGGGCGAGAAGCGCGGCGCGAACGACGCGCGTCGCGTCGTCGAGAAGACGAATGTATCTTCTCGCGACGCGAACGCTTTCGTCGCGACGGCGAAGGACGTTCGCGCGTCGAAAGGCGGCGCTTTTTGGTCGCGGGACACGACAAAAGCGCGTCGCGTTCGCGAAGGAGCGCTCGTTTTCGTGTCGACCGCGCTCGTCCCGGCGCTCGTCCCGGCGCGCGCGCTCGTCCGCGAAAACGAAAACGGCGCGTCGCACGTCCCCGAGACGGAGGAGACGAGACGCGCGCGCGCGAAGACGTCGTCGTCGAACGCGCAGAAAAGCGTCGTCGCCGACGACGCGTATCGCGCCTCTCCGCCGCTCCCGAAAAAAAACGGTTCGCTCAGCTCGAACCGCACGAAGCCCCGCGCGTCGGCGAACACGTCGCTTCCCCCCGCGTAGTGCACCACACGCGTCTCTCCGCGGATCTCGGGATTCGCGAAACCCGAAAAGAACGCATCCTCCGAGTTTTGTTCGATGCGACCGAAAAAGTCGGCGGCGTCGGCGGCGTCGGCGGACGAAGACGAAGACGACAACGAAAACGTCCGCGCGACGTGTTCGAGCGCGACGTCGCCGGCGGCGCCGTCCACCGCGACGCGCTTCGCGCCCGGTTTGGCACTCGGCGCGGCGCACTCCACGCTCGTGCCGTCGATCCGCCGGCCTGCAACTGTGACCGACCCGAAGCGGCACGTGATCTGCGTTCCGAACAGGTCGAGGAACGCCCCCGACAAAAAAGCCGCCGGGAAGACGCCCTCCAACGCGACGGCGCCTCCGAACTCGGCGGGGACCGACTTTTTTTCGGGCAAACGGACGCCAGTCACGGCGGCGCCGGCGGCGACGGCGGACGCGAGCGCGTCTAGTCGCGCGAGAACCGCCGTTTGTGAACCGAACGCGCTCGTTTCAGGTAACCGCTGTGTTGTCTCTGCAGGTTCCTGAAGGGAAGACCGATACGACCGTTTCGCGTCGCGCGCGACGAGATCCGTCTCGTCGACGCGCGCCGTCGTCCCGGCGCCCGTAGAGAAGAGGCTCCCGCTCGCCTCGGGGTCGGAGCCGTACACGCGCACCTCGCGCCGCGGAGCCATCGCCGGCGAGACGCACGCGGTTTCGCCCTCGCCGGTTTCGCCGCGCAGAGACTCTACGCCCAACACGGGCCCGATCGTCCCGAAGCGACAGGAGGCGAGGAACGCGAAATTCGCGTTCCTCGCGTCTGAAAAGACAGTCGTCTCCGCGCCGCCCTCCGACGGGAGCCTCCGCGGGTGTACGCGCGTCGCCGCGCCGCCGCGGCGCGGCACGAACGCCGCCGTCCCGGAAGCCGACCACCCGAGAGCGGGCGAGCCCACCTCCACGTGCGCGCTCATGAGCGCGCCCGCCCACGCCGGCGCGGGGGGGCGCTCGCACGCCATCAGCGCGGAGGAGACGAAGACGCCCGGCGCCGCCGACGCGGGTCTCCCGAGAAACGCGTTTGCGTTTCTCTCCTCCGCCTCCGCCTCCGCCGCCGCGACGCCGAAGCGGAACAGGCAAAACGACGACGCCGGCGACAGATCCGCGCCCGCGACGAACACGGGGGACCCACCTAAGGCGGGGCCTTCCCGGGGAACGGCGGATACCGCGACAGGCGTGGGTGCGTTCGAGGCGGACGTCTCGTCCGCAGCCGTCGCCGCCGCGCGAAGCTTCGCCTCCGCCGCGTTTTGTTTTTCCGCGTATTTTTCCGCGAACACCGTCGCTCGCGCGCCGCTCGCGCGTTCGGCTCCCGGTTCCAGTCCCTTCTCATCGCCCGGTCGGTACGCGGTGACCGCCAGACCGGCGACCCCGCCGTCGTTCAAACGTAAACCCGCGCCGCTCGTTTCGTGAGGAAGAGCGCTCAGAGAGAAATCGCGATTATCTTCGCGAGACGCGATTGGCGAAATCAGCGCGACGACCCCTTGGCCCGGCGTCCGGGGGGGCGCCTCGCACGTCCCCAGCGCCGACGAGACGAAACGCTTTTCGGCCAACGCCGCCGGGTGCGGCTCGAACGCGCACGCGGACGCGACGTGCAGGTTACGCCCGGTTATAAACAAGATTTCGCCCCCCGAGGCGTCGATGCGTCTTGGAAAAACGTTTTCCGCATTCGGAGTCACCTCGTACGCGAACGTCAGCGCGCCGCGCGGCGCCGACGCCGCCGACGCCGCCGACGCGCCGTCTCCGCCGACGCGGATCGCGACGCCGACCCGCACGAAACCGCCCAGCTGGTTCGCGAAAGGTGGCGCGACGCACAGCATGCGCGTGCCGTCTTCGTGTATCGACACGGGCGCGACGACATGCGGGCCGAACTGGCACGCCAGCGCGTCCGTGAAGCCCGCGCCGTGCACGACCACGCGCAGGCCCCCCGTGACGAATCCGCGCTCGGGCGCGAGCGCGCGCACCGCCACCGCGCCCTCCTGCCGCCCGTCGACGTCCTCGGGGCTCTGCGCGCGCGTCGCGGACGCCAGCGTGAGCAACGCGCACAGCAGAAACGCGAGCGAATGCGTCGAGCGACGCGACCACGCGCGTCGTGGACGCCGAGACCCGCGCGTGAACGACTCGGATCGTTCGAATCGCCACGCCCCGTCGGGCGGACGCGAACCATCATCGTACCGTGATGGACCCGCTCGTCCCTCCCCCCCCTCGTCGCCGCCGAGGCATCCGCCCTCGCGCGCCCGACCCCGGGTCCGCCGCATCGCCTCTGCGACGCCGCGGCGTGACCCGAGACCCGCGTGCGTCGGGGCCATCCCCGAACGCGCGCGAGGCGTGTGAGGCTGGCCGACATTTTCTCGTTGTTGACTTGAAAGTTCACGGCTTCCGACGTGTTGAGCTTTTCACTGCCAATGTTCCACGGGATTCGCCCCGTCATCAGATCCGAGGGCGCGCGGCGCGAGACGGATCCGCCCCCCCGTGAATCTCCATCGCGCGTTACGCGCGCGTCTTGGCACGACAGAGAGGCTCCGTCGTGGTGCGAAAAGCCGCGATGCCGATGACCCTGGAGCAGTGGTACCGGCAGATGCCGGTGGTGACGCGGTCGTACCTCACCCTGAGCTTCCTGACCACCGCGGGGTGCGCTCTGGAGCTCATCAGCCCCTTCTCCGTGTACTACAACTCCAACCTGATCTTCCGCAAGGGCCAGGTGTGGCGGCTCGCGACCAACTTCTTCTTCTTCGGGTCGCTCGGCATGGACTTCGTGTTCCACATGTTCTTCCTGAGCCGCTACTGCCGACTGTTAGAGGAGGGCACGTTTCGCGGACGGAGCGGCGACTTTTTCTGGATGCTTCTCTTCGGCGCCGCCGCGCTCAGCGCCGTCGCGCCTTTCGTCAACATCCAGTTCTTAGGATCGTCGTTGACGTTCATGATGGTCTACGTCTGGGGCAGACGGAACAGATACGTCAACATGTCGTTTCTGGGTCTCTTCTCCTTCACCGCGCCGTACCTCCCGTGGGTGTTGCTCGCGTTTTCCGCCGCGCTCGGGAGCTCGCCGACGACGGATCTCCTCGGCGTCGCGGCGGGACACGCGTTTTACTTCCTCAACGACGTGTACCCGACGATGACGGACAGACGACTGCTAAAGACGCCCCGAGTGGTTAAGCGGCTGTTCGGGCAAAACGACGCGCCCGAGTTGGACGTCTGGGGGGCGGGGAACTTCGTGCCGGAGCCCAACGCGGGAGTCTTCGCGGGGGGGGGGGGCGGAATAGCAAACGCGCTCGGCGGCGGCGACGACGATAATCCGCGTCGCGCAGACGATCGACCGCACAGAGACTAGTTGTCGTACGTAAAGTGATCGAACGTTGTCATACATGTGAAGCACGGTCGTATGTAGTTCAGTTTTTCGTCATTCGTGTTTACGCCCACCATTGGGCGTAGAGGACGGCGCGGAGGTTGTCCGCGGCGGAGGAAGGGAAAACGACGTCTTACGACAAAAATAATTTTGGAACGTTGCGCGGTTGCGGACGTTGTGGACGGCGCCTCGGACGCGAATTCCGACGCGTTGCCAAATCGAGCCCGTTGGCGGTTCGTCGCGTCGCACATCCCAACGCGCGACCCCCGCGTCGTTCGCGTCGCGAGCATGCCCATGGCTGACGACGATGGCTTGATCTCCGGGTTGACGGAGGAGCAGCTCATCACCAACGAAGAGATGGACGGACTGGTCAAGGAGGTGCGTCGTCGTCGGGCGCGGAATCCTGGATGGACCGAGGCGCCGGAGCGCGCGCGTGATTTTCGTTTGGATTCGGGCACGCGACGCCGCGACCACGAAGGTCCCGAACGACCTCGCGACTCAGGAGTCGTCCTCGGGTAGCTCCTTCGGTAGCCGCTCGTTCTGACCCATGCTCCGTCCCCGTCGTGCCCTCCGCGTCGTCGTCGCGTCGCGTCCCCGCGCCGGACGCCCTAAACTCTTTTCTTTCCCAAACGCAAAACAGGCGATCGAGCAGACCGTCGGCACGAACGCGTTCATGCACACGAAGGTGAACCAGTGGACCTCGAACGTCGTGGAGGGGTGCTTGAAACGTCTCGCGGGGCTGCAGAAGCCGTTCAAGTACGTGGTCACGTGCAACTTCGTGCAGAAGGCTGGCGCGGGGATGCACACCGCGTCCACCGCGCTCTGGGACGGGAAGGTTGACGGGAAGCACACCGTGCAGTGGGAAAACCAAACCATTCAGTGCATCGCGACGGTGTACTGGCTCGCCATCTAGGAACGAAGCGAGGAACGAGCGACGCGACGCGCGCGCTTTCGTTGGAAAGGAAAAGGCTTTTTGGAAAAAAAGGGAACTTTTAGACGAGAGTAATCTGGTGTGTACGATACGACGATACGACGATACGACGACGACGAAAAAAAAGGCTTCAAAAAAAAACCAGCGTCTTCTTCTTCTACTCAATAACGCTGACGACGGCTCGGAGCACGCCCGCCGCCGTCGCGGCGTCGTCCGCGGCGACGGTGACCCGGAACACCGCCGCGTCGTTCGCGTCGCTCTCCACGCGCACCATCACCGTCGTGCCCGGCGCCTGCGCGTAAGGCACGATCCCCGACGCGACGACGTTCTTGGGGTTCGGGTCCAGACCGGGGTGAGTAGTGAGCCGCACCGAAGAAAGCGCGTCGGCGACGCCTAAAATCCCCGCCACCGACCCGTTTGCCCGCGCCACCTCCACCTTTTGCGCCTTTTGCGTCAGCTCGCGCCACTTGGCGAAGAACGCGCCGGGTTGGCCGTCGCTCTGCCACGGCGTCAAGAACTTGTGGCACCCAAACGGTAAGGCCAACGTGACGTTCTGTGTGTGAACCGAGCCGGTATCTTTAACGGCGTACCGCAGCAAAAGCGTCGGCGGCGTCGCAAACGCGCTCGTCGCCGCGAGCTCGAGTAAAACCTGCACTTGTTTCTTCGCGCCCAGCGACGACGGCACGGGCGCCAGCCGTGTTTGCAAACCCGGTCCGTCGAGAGACGCGGCACCCGAGCCGGTGTCCGCGTTTAAACCCGACATGAGCTCGAGTGCGAACTCGGTGAGCTCCGCGCCGTGCTTGTTCCCCAGGTACAGCATCACGCGACCCTGGTTCGCCTGCCACTGCGATTTCACGCCGATCTGCAAAAACGGGTCCTCGTACAGTAAACCGTTGTCCGCGGCGGCGAGCTTCTTGAGACACTCCGCCAGATCCACCGAGGGGCGGATCGCGGAGGGACCCGCTGAGGGACCCACGGAGGGACCCGCGGAGGGACCCACGGAGGGAAGAGGCGCGCTCGTCAATACGTCCACGACGTCCCGCGAGTTCGCGTGTGGGGGCGCCGAGGGCCCGGAGGGCCCCAGGCCGCTCAGTTCGTCCACCAGCGCGCCGGAAGGGACGACGCCGTTTCCCGGCGCCGGCGCCGGCGCGCCGAGTAAATCCTCCAGCCCCCCCGCGACGGGTCCTGGCGCCGGCGCGCCCGCCGCGCCCGCCGCCCCGCCCGCGCCTCCCAGCAGGTCCGCGAGGCCCATCGTCGGCACACGCTCGCCGACGCTGTCCCGCCCCGAGCCGGACCTATCGTCGGTCTCCGCGGCGCTCCGCGGCGGCGGGACGCGTACGGCGCCGGGGCGCGCCTTGCGCACCGCCGCGGCGTCGGCGGCGCCTCCCCCCGCGGTGACCACCTCGCCCTCCAGCGCGGACGCCCGCTCCGGGAAGTTGGGCATGGGCTGCATCACTGACTGCAGTCTCTGCGCGTTCCCCGCGACGTTGGTCATCACGAAGTACTCCACCGCGCGCTGCTGGATCTCCACCTGCTCGGAGACGGCGTGCGCGCGGAAAACCTCGCCCAACTTTTTTCGAGTCTCCTCGTCCGCGCGCATGGCGATCTTCGCCAGCGCCGACAGGATGACGCGCCGCGTGTCGACGTCCGCGGCTTTGAACTCCTCCAGCAGCAGAGACGCCGTCTCCGCGGGCGGCGCCTCGCCCCCGAGCGCGTGCCCGAACTCGCCCAGGCAGTACGCGGCGACGCGCGCGAACATGAAATGAGGCGAGCCCATTCTCAAGCGGTCCAAAGTGGCGCGCGCGGCGCGCGCGTGCAGCTCGGGCGCGTTCGTCACCACCTGCGCCACTCTGTGCCACATCTTGTCGCTCACGAAGTCGCCCGCCTTGTCGATGAGCGTCAGGCACGTCTCCAGGAACCACTGCTTGCCGTTCGGAATGGTTCCCGCGTTGCGCTCAGCTAAGATGGCCGTCTTCAACGCGAGCTCCTCGCGAATGGCGAAATCAGCCGTCGTGAGGTACCGAAGCAGGTGCCCGACGATGTCGCGCGCGTTGGTGCCGTCGCACGCCGCGAAGAGCAAATCGAGCGCGCGTTTGCGTATGCTGATGTCGACGTCGTGCAACCTCGGAATCACCTCCGGGATGTAGCTCTTGATCGCTTCCAGCGTGTCGGGCGCGACGAGGTTCGTCAGGTGGTTCAGACCGAGGTACGCGATGTTCGGCTCGCTCTTGGTGATGAACGTCCCGAGAACCGAAATGGATCGCTCAATCAACCCGCGGTCCTCTCCGAGGTCCAGCTGCGCCGCCAGCGAAACCGCCTCGAACAGAACCGAGTGCAGCGCGTTGTTCTTGTTGACGTTACGCACCGTGTCGGTGCCCTGCAGGATGCCGGAAATAACCTCCACCTCCGCCTGCAAGTACTCGGGGTCCTCGGGCGTGGGGAAGTACTGCAGCGCGCGCAGGCACTTCACCTGCAGCCACGGCGACGGCAACAGGTAGTACTGGTAATCGGCGGGGATGTCTTTGTTCCTCGCCAAACGAGTCATCACCGCGCACACCTTCGGGATGCACACCTCGTACCCCGTACTGTCGTGCGCGACGATACCCGTCAGCAAAGACATCACCCCCGATAATATGCCCAAATCGCGCTCGTCCAGCAGATCCGCGAGCTGGCGCGAAAACGTCTCCGGAACCAGAATCTCTTTGTTGCGGCGAAAAAGTCGCAAAAGAGCTAGCGCGGCTTTTTTGCGCACGATTGGGCGCGCGCCGCCGTTGAGTAAAACGCGCTGCACGTCCGCCGCGAGCGCGTCCGCGAACTCCCTGCCGCCCACGTTCGCCACGAAGCTCAGGCCGAGGCACTGGAAAATCTCCGACCTAGAGATGATGTCCTCGCGCACCGAGTTGATCACCAGTCTCAAAAACTCGTGCGTCTCGTTGAGCAAAACGGAAGCCACCGTGTACCCGACTTGCTTTTCCGAGTACTTGGGCGCGGAGATCAAACCAACCACGTGCATGTGCCCGAACTCCACCTCGTACCCGAGCATGTAGATGTACAGAAGCTTCCACACGTACCTGCGGATGGTGGATGCGTGGAGGAGGAGGAGGGTGGTGGTCAGACGCGCGACGTCACGCGCGAACCGATAGGGATCTCTTCGCGTCCGTCTGAGAAAAGACTCTGTTTTCCTCCTCGCAAGTCTTGACGAAAACGGAGAAACGTTGGAACGCGTCGAAGTGGCGCTTTCTTGATCGCCGCGGATCTGGGCGTTTGGGATGGCGCGAGGAAAATGCTGGTCCATGGACGAGTCTGAATGCGATCCGAGGTTGCATCGGCAGCCTCGAAGGCGCCCGAAACTCTCGGCTCGTCACATCACGCACTTCTTCCGGTCGTAGGGCGTCATGTCCTTGACCTTCTTGAACTTCTTGCGGATGTTCGCGAGCTCCTTGTCCACGCGCTCCTGCTCCACCTCCTTGTTGGCCGCATTGCGCACGTCCTGGATGAAGATGTTCAGCCCGCGCATGCCCACGGTCGCCATCGCGTGCCGCGACCTTCGGATGCGCCGGAAGCGCGCGCGACCGAGCTCGCACCGAGCGACGACCGGCGCGAGGCGGTGTGCCGAGGCGCGGACGGAGAAAGGAGAAAGTGTTCGTCTCGTCGATGTGACGCGCGCCACAACGGGCGTCTTCGGCACGCACAGGAAAGACAAATCTGTTTGGCTCCCACTTCGAGCGGCGCGGGGCGTCATCAGCCGGGGAGGGGCGCGCGTTCCGGTTTCCGAGGAGCGGGACGAGCGAGACGCGCGCGCGGCGGCGGCACCTCGACTCGGAGGACGGGCGTCACCTGGAACCCGTGCCACGAGTGTTCGTTGGCGGGGCGCCCCGTCGGATTTCGCCCGAGACCCATCCTTGTGAGATTCGGGGAAGATGTTCGACGGGTCGTTCAGGACGGCGAAGCGCGTGGCCCTCGGCGGGGCGTCCAAGGACAAGGTCGACCGCGCGTCTTTGCTCGAGCAGGCCAGAAAAGACAGAGAGGAGCGGTCGCGGCGACGCGCGGAGACGCGTTCGGTGTCGTTGATACAGGTACGTCATGAGATTCGGATCTCATCAGATCTCGAAAGACTCGGCACCTTATGAGAAAGGTGACAGTTTGAGCGCGACGACAAGCTCAGAGCGTTTGGAGATGGACGACGGCCCAGAAGCTCCTCGCTCTATGAACTGACCGTACCACGACACACATAATCACTCTCCGATCGTTCCTCCTATTCCTCCAAAACGCACGCAAACAAAAAAAATCAGGCGGCTTGGCGCTCGAGCCGCGCGCTGAGCGCCGCGCGTTTGTCGACGCGTTCGCGATGGATGCAAAGACACGGCGCGACGCCGGCGGAGCGGTCTTCGTGGCTCGCCTCGGCGGCGAAAGGACCGAACCGCGCCGGCGTGCTTTTATTCCTGGCGGAGCTTCTCTTCTTCGCCAACCCCGGCGTCGCGGCGGACGCCGACGCGGTCGCGCGCGCGTGCGCGTCCTTCTCGGGCGGCGAAAGCCACGCTTCGAAACGCGGCGAGGAGGACAAAGATGATCAAGAAGAAGAAGAGTTTTCCGAGCGCGCGACGTGGCGGAATCTTCTTCTCGCCAGTCGCGACGCGGCGGCGGAATCGGCGCGCGCGACGGCTGTGGCGTCGCGGCTGGTCGCGTTCGCGCTCGCCGCGCTCGGCGAGCACGATGAGAGCGCGCTCGATGCCGAAGCCGCCGGCGCGCTCGCGCGCGCGGTCATCGCTCTGACGGAGAGTCCCTCTGTCTCGCGGCGCGCGCTTTTTTCGCGTAAAAATAAAAGTATCGGCGGCGAGTTTTCGGTCGTCGTTCGAAGCGCGGGTCGCGCGCGCGGGAAGGACGCGGCGGAGGCGCTTCGTTTGGCATCGATTTCGCGGCGGCGGTGCGTGGCGACGGCGAGGCTTCTCGACGTGCTGTGGACCCGAGTCGTGGGTCTCGCGGGTGAAGACGCGCGGCGTCGCGCGTCGAACCAGGACGCGTCTGCGTTTGGAATCGGAATCGAATCCGACGGAGACGCGACGAGCGACTGCGAAAAAAAATTCGCCGCGCAGCTCATCTCGTTGCCTCGCGTTTGGCTTCGCGGCGGCGACCCGGCGACGACGTGGGCGTCGGTTGTCGCGACGCTTCACGCCATGACGCGTAAAGCGAGCGTCGGAAGCTCCGGTGTAAGCTCCGGTGTTTCGTTCCCGGACCCGCCCGTCTCGGAGGACCGTCGGCGAGGGCACTCTGGGTACGCCGCGGCGTGGGTTTTAGGGAACCTGGTGGAGGGCGCGAGTTCCGGGCTGGCGTCTTCCGGGTCGCGTTTCGACAAGTGGCTCGCGGCGACGCGGTTCGCCGAGGCGGCGGCGTCGCTTGTCCGGCGGTTACCGCCAGGGACGACGCTCTCGCGTTCAGAAAAAACCGACGCGGAGACCGACGACGGAGAGCGCGTCGACGACGTCGCGCCCATGGACGCGGAGGAGCCACTTGTCGCGTCGGCGTCTTCCGAGTCGGACGCGTCGGATTCGGCGAGCGACGACGAGACCTCCGACGAGGGTTTTCGATCGGCGGCGGCGCGACGACGTCGCCACACGCCACTTCGTTCGACGGGTTCGAAGGGATCCGCGTTCCAAATCGCGTTTCGTTCCGTCCACCCGGACGCGCGCGCGCAGATCGTCTCCGCGCTGGACCCGGGGTTCCTCAAGATGCTCGTGGACGCGTGCCTGGTGGACGAAGAAAAAAGCGGTTTCGCTTTCGCCGTCCCGGCGGACTCGAGCGCCGCGGGGGACCCCGACGTTCCGAGCACCGCGGCGGCGGCGAACGAGGCTGGCGTGCGCGCGGTTTCCGCCTTCGTCGCCGCGCTCGTCGCGAGGCTCGGGTCCGCGGACCGAGGCGCGCTGATGTCCTCGCTCGCGTTCGGGACGCCGTTCATCGCGCGCGCGTGGCGGACGTTCTCGGGCTTCTGCGAGAAGAGGCGATGGCCGAACGAGACGATTTTTGCTTCACAAAAAAAAAGCGCGTTCGGGTCGCGCGGCGCGAGAACGTCCGCTTCTTCTTCGACGCACACGCCGTCCCCGAACGCGCGCTGGATGACCGCTCTGGGCGTCTTCGCCTCCGCGTACGGCACGTTCCTGCTCACCGGCGACGACGAGGAGTTCGCGAAAAGAGGAAAGCCCCTTCCGGCGACGGAGACGCCGGCGCTCGTCGCCGCGCTCCGCGACGCGCTCTGGCACGCGCTCTGGGTCGAGTCTTCGGCGGACGCGAACCAGAGTCTCGTCCTCGACGAGACTTTCGACGACGAAGCAAAGATCGACGCGTTCGAAAGCTCTGTGGAACGGTGTTCCGCGTTCACGACGCGTTCGTTGGCGCGCGCGTTAGCGCAGGTGCACGACCGGAACGGCCGCTTAGGACTGGTGGACCCCTCGCTTTTCCACGCGCCCGAGCTCTTCGGCTCGGGCGCGGCGGCGGCGGATGGCTTCCTCGCCGAAGCCGCCGCCGACCTCGGCTCGTTAGGCTCGTCGTCCGGTGCCACCTACCGCGCCGGTCGGAAAAAACGACGCGGCAGAGCCGCGGAGCTCTTAAGAAGAGGTCCCGCGCTCGTGCCGTTCGACGCGCGCGTCCGGTGGTTCGCGGCGGGCATCGCGCGCGACCGCGCGGAGAGCGTCGGGTCTACCAGAAACGGCGCCGCCGATTTCCTCGGGCTTAACTCCGAGCACCACGTGACGGTGACTCGCGGTCGCGTCTTCGACGACGCGATGGCGCAGCTCGGTACCGCGGTGTTCGCGTCTGACGCGGCGGCGTTCCGGGTCGCAAACCCGGGAGTACGACCCCCCGGTTCGTTAAAAGGGACCGTGCGCGTCCGGTTCCTGAACGCGCACGGCGTCGAGGAGCCGGGCGTGGACGGCGGCGGCCTGTTCAAGGATTTCCTCGGCGCGCTTTGCGCGGAGGCGTTTGACGTGAAACGCGGATTGTTCGCGGAGACCCCCGAGCGGACGCTCTACCCGAACCCGGCGTCCGAGCTTTTGTGCGGGCCGGACCACCTGCGGCGACTGGAGTTCCTGGGCGCCGTGCTGGGCAAAGCCGTGTACGAGGGCATACTCGTGGACGTGCCTCTGGCGGGCTTCTTCCTCGCCAAGCTGCGCGACGGGCGCCCGCCGGAGCTCAACGACCTCGCCACTTTGGACCGCGAGATGTACCGCCATTTGCTGAGCCTGAAGACCCTGGACGCGCACGAAGTGGACGCGCTCGGCCTGGACTTCACCGCGACGGACCAGTCGAGTTACGGCGTTACGGATCACGGAAACAATTGCCACGACGTCGTGGAGCTCGTGCCCGGCGGCGGCGACGTGCCCGTGACCGCCGTTAATCGGGGACGGTACGTGCACCTCATGGCGCACCACCTGTTACACCGTCAGATCAAAAGGCAGAGCGCGGCGTTCGTGCGCGGGTTTCGGTCGTTGATCGCGCCCGAATCTCTGCGCGTGTTCGCGCCCGCCGAGCTCCGCCTGCTCATTTCGGGCGCGGGCGGGGGACTGAACGTCGCGGACCTCGCCGCGTGCACGGTGTACAGCGGCGGGTACTCGCCGGAGCACCCCACGATCAAAATGCTGTGGCGTATTTTGGAAACGTTTTCGCGCGACGAGCAAAGAGCGTTTCTTCGATTCGTCACGGCGTGTCCCAACACGCCTCTGCTGGGCTTCAAACAGCTGGCGCCGAGTTTTTGCGTGCACCGCGCGGGCATGGGCTCTGGTTCGGATGCGCCCGAGACCAGCGCGGACACAAACCGCCTGCCTACCGCGGCCACGTGCATGAACATGCTGAAGCTCCCCCCGTACGCGGATCTCCAGCATGCGCGCGAGAAACTCTTAATCGCCATCAACTCCGAGAGCGGCTTCGACCTATCGTGAAAAACGCGACGCGGTCTAATACCAAACGGTGAGTGGCTACCGATAGTAACGCAGAGACGCGGCATGTAGACGCGACGTGTAGACTACCGTGTATCCGTGAGACACGGGCGACGATCATCATACGCTACTCTATTTCGTTCGTCCAACATAAGCTCTACGTCTCTACGTTCATCGTCGTTTCCCCTTCCCCCGCTTTTGTGCGTTTTTGTCGCGTCTCTTCGTCGCCGACGTTTCGCGAATCCGACTCGTCTCCCGCTCGAGCGGCTCGATGAAGCGCGCGCGCACCTCCGGCGCGATCTTCGCGGCTCGCTCGAGCACCGCGAGCGCCTCCCGCACGTCCCCCTGCTTCTTACGCACCGCCGCGAGGCTGATCAGGCACGAAACGTCGCGCGGCCGGATTTTAAGCGCCGCCTCCAGGCGCGCCGTCGCGCCAAGCGAGTCCCCCGCGTTTGCCGTCGCTACGCCCGCCCCCGCCAGCGCTCTTCCCCTTCGCTCGACGTCCGCCTCGCCGGCGGCGCACGCGTCGTACGCCGCCGCCGCGCCGCGCCACAGCTTCAGCTTCGCGCGCGTCTGACCGAGCGCGAACAAAACGGCGGGGTGCGCGGCGGCGGAGAGGGGAGACGACGACGCCAATTTTTTTGAGACGCCAACGCTCGTATCATCCGACGCGGAGCCAATTGTTTTCGGCTCGCCAATCGGCTCGGCGTCCGCGCTCGGCAAAGACGCGGCGCGCGCGAGGATCCGCTCGGCGTCCTCGGCTTTCTCCGCCGCCATAGCCTCCGCCGCCTCGCGGAGCGCCTCCGCCTCGTACGACTCCAGGTCGCGCTCGAACGTGATCGCGGGGCGGACGCGAACCGATCCTTCGTCTTCGTCTTCGTCGTCCTTTTCGTTCCAAGACGCGATTTCGTCTCGGCGGCGCGCGGCGACGTCGAGGCCGGCGTCGCGCTCGGCGCTCGCCCTGCCGAACTTCGGGTCGATGCCCAGCGCCTTCCTGGCGGCGCCCGTGCGCATGATGGCGCCCTGCGCGAGCGCGGTGAGGCTCGCGGGCAGCCAGTACACGTGCACGGCCTGTGGGAGCGTGAGGCCGATGAGCAGCGTGGGCACGGTGAGCCACTCCATGAAGAGCTTCATGGCGAGCGCGGGTTTGGATTTCTCGGCGGCGCCTCCCCACGCGTTGTTGATGTTGGCGAAGAGCGCGCCGGCGACCGCCACGGGCAAGATCGCGCCGTGCACGCCCATGGGCGCGGTGGCGGTGTCCACGTGCACGGCTACTTGCGTGAGGTCGGAGAACCACAGGATGCCCCCTGTTTCTAACCCCTTCGCGGCGACGGCGTCGTCGGCGACGAGCCGTCGCACGGACATCACCGCCAGCACGAACGTCGGGAGCTGAATCAGCGGTCCCCCGATCAACCAGCCCAGCGAGACTCCGTCCGTGGCGCGCCTGAGCTCCGAGGCTGCCGCCAAGACGGACCTCACGTCCCGCGGGGGCTTGCCGTCCCGGTCCCGCGCGCGCGCGATGGCGGTGTTCAGCAGCGCGCCCGCCTTGGCCTGCTTCACCGTGAACGGGAAGAGCGCCGCGCGCACCGCGACCGCGCCGCACGCGACGGTGGCCCACCAGGGCAAACCGGAGGTCGCGTGCGCCGCCTCCAGCGCCGCCGCGGTGAGGCCCACGGGATCGAATCCGCTCGCGGACGCGGCGTCGTGCAGCGCGGAGACGTCGCTCTGGGCCATCGTCTGAGACGTCCACGCGGCGCTCGTCTCGTCCCCCGAACCGGACGTGGACGTCGAGTTCGAACCGTCGTCATCTGTCGAAGACGTCCCCCGGCCCCACCACCCGCCCGACGCGGCGCTGGACGCGAAGCCCCGCGGGATCGCCGCCGACGCGAGCAGGCGCTCCGCGCGATCGCCGCGTGCGGCGATCGAGCTCAACCGCCGCAGCATCGTGCCGCGTCCCCTTCGCGCGCACGCCTCTGATGACGAGCGCGTCGGAGTCGCAGTGCTCGAGTTCCTTCGACGAAAACGTGACGTGAGATCGAAGTCGACATGGACCGGACTGCCGGAGGACGAGTTCATTGTTGACTGGCGCTGGCGCGCGCGGTATGCTGCCGCTCGCGCCGGTGTCTTTCCCCCGCGTGGTGTCGCCGGAACAGCCCCCCGCGCTGATCCCGCGTCCCGCGGCGAGCGCCCACCTCGAGCTCGCGCGTCGCGAGCGGCAGCTCACTCGTTGGGTGGGTCTCGCGTAGTCACGAAGGGGTGCCAAGTTTCGACGGAGATCCGACGAAGGGAGTTCATTCGCGAGCCGTCTGACCTCGTCCGACCTCGTCTCCTCTCGCAGCTCCGCGAGGCGCGCGCGCGTATCGCGCCGCGCCCCATCGGCCAGCGGACCTTCCGCCGAGCCGCGACGCTGACCCCCGCTTCCTCCGAGGAGGAGGGGGAGGCCTCGTCCGGCGATTTCGAGGAGTCCGAGGATCTGGGAGCCGACGCGGAGGCGTGAATTCCGTCTCGCGCTCTTGCGATTTTTTTTCGCGCTTTTCCGCGGAAAACGCGAAACGCGTCCATCGATCGAACGACGGCGTCGCGACGGAAACGCCCGCCCGGTTACCCGAACGCGTCAACACGATGATGCATCGCGACCCCTCCCATTCGCGCGAGAAGAAGAAGAAGCGCGACGCGCAGACCGCGTTCGAGGAGCTCATCGCGCGCGATCCTCCTCCGCGCCGGAGCCGCCGCGTCGCCGCCGCCGAGCGCGAAAAAAGCCAAGACGACGTCGGCGCGGAGCCGAGACGGAAGAATGAAATTTCTGTAAAAAAACTTGGCGAGAGAGACGACGAACGTCTCGCGTCTGCGAGCGCGAACCCAAACGCGAGCGGAACGGAACGGGTAGAAAACTCCGTTTCTTCTCGTTCGCTCGAGTTGTGTCTGCCCGGCTCGGTGCGCGTGTGCGATCTGCGCGACGCCGACACGCAGACGCAGACGCAGACGCAGACGCGGTCGACGCAGAGAAACGCGACGCAGAGGACGTTCGAGACGACCGCCGCGGACGAATTGGAATTCAACGAAGACGCGCGCGACGCGTTCGCCGGCGCCGCGTTCGGCGACGCGCGCGCTTTCGTCGGCGGCGGCGCCGGTTTGTCCCCGCGGACGCTCAAGCGGAACGAGCGCGCGTTTGTGAAGGCGTTGCGAGGCGGTGAAGACGGTGAGGAGAATGACCGGAAAAAACAATCGCGCGGCGGCGAAGAGCCCTCTTCGACAGAAAAGTCCTTGGGCGAAACCCCGAACGAAACCTCGGACGTCGCGGCGGACCCGTACCTGCGGCTGGCGCGGCTGGCGCGCGGCGCCGCCGCGGCGCCGCCGCGCCTTTCGTCAGAAAAACGCGAATCGAAGACGCGACATCCGCCGCTTCCTTCGATAACGAAGCCGGGAGAGAGAACCGACGAGCTTCCCGTCGAACCGAACCCGCCGCCGCCGCTTTCCGGCGTTTCCGTGTACCTGCACTTCGACGTGCGCGGGAAGCGCCGCGAGATTTTCGCCGAGAAGCTCCCCGCGCTGGGCGCGGCGATGGTCGACGACGCCGAGAAGCTCCCCGCGCTCTTCAAGGACGGAAAAGAAAAAGAAAAAGAAAGGAAGGTGGCGGTGGCTGTGACGTCGGACGCCTCGTTCCTCGCGACGCTGAGCGCTCGTCATCCGGACCTTTCCCGTCTCGTCGCCTCGGCTCGCGTCGTCGCCGCGTGCCCCGAGTGGGCGGTGGAGTGCATCAAGCGCGGCGCGCGCGTCGACCCGGCGCGGTTCCCGCCGAGCGCCGCCGCGGGGCCTCTGCGCGCGCCGGCAAAAAAGCCGGCGCGCGGGAGCTCCGTCGCCGAGCGTCGGCGCGCGGCGCTCGAGAAGACGGCTGAGTCTGAGGCGCGGCGCGGCGCCGACGCCGCCGCGCGCGCCGCGCGGCCCGCGCCCGGCTCGAGCCGGGACGCGGTGATGGCGGCTTCCGTGGCGGCGGACACCGCCGCCGCGTCGGCGCGCGCGGCGATCGCGGCGGCTGCGGCGGCGGGCGGCGCGCCGCCCTCGTGGGTGGCCATTCCTGACTCGGAGTCGCAGGAGCGCCCGTACCTCGGCCGGGTCAAGGCACGCCTGGCGTGCCAGAAACTGAGTTCCCATACGTCGACGTCGACGGCGCTCGTCGGCGGCGGAGGCGAGACGCTCGCGGCGCGCGCGAACGACGAGCCTGACCCTGATCCTGACCCGCCGCTTTTTTTTTCGGCGCGTCGCGCCGCTTTGAACGCGCGTCTGATCGAGCCTCTGCTCGAGCTGGCGGACATCTACGAGACTGTTTTAGGAGGGGTGGACAAATACAAGGCGAAGCACCACAGAACCGTCGCGGGCGCTTTGAAGGAGCTGGATTTCGAGGTGACGGACGTTGAACAGCTCCGATCGAACCCGGCGACGGGCGCGCCTTTAACGAGCGCGTTTGGCAAGGAGAAAAGCTCGGTGAGGGAGAAGCTCGGTGAGATCTTAGCCACGGGCAAGTTAGAGAAGCTGGAACACTTAAAACGCGACTGCCGCGTTGGCGCGTTGCTTGAACTCGGCAAGATCTGGGGCGTCGGGCCGGAAACAGCGAGGCGGCTGTACCAGGCGGGTTACAGAAGCGTGGACGCTGTGAGAGCCGCCGTCGCGAACGAAGAGGCGCGCGGTTTGACGGACGAAAAGGGGCGTCTTCTGACCCGCGCGCAACGCGTCGGCCTCAAGCACTACGGCGAGTTCGATTTGAAGATGCCCCGCGCCGAGGCTGCCGCGATCGGTGCGCTCGTGCGCGAGGCCGTGGACTCTGTGTGCGGCCCGGGGCGGTGCGTTGTGACGCTGGCGGGGTCGTACCGCCGAGGCAAAGAGACGTGCGGCGACGTCGACGTGCTCGTCGCGCCGAGCGAAGCCTTCGCCGCCGACGCGTCGCAGTTTTCCGAAGAGGAAAAAGAACGCGGTTTGTTTTATGCGTCGGGAGGACGCCGGCGTCAACGCGGCGCGTCCGCGAACGAAAACGAAAACGAAAACGAAAACGAAGGGTCTCTTTTAGGGTCTCCGGGGTTTTCGGGAGCAGATCCCGGAGACGTAGACCCCGCGATGTCCGTCGTCGCGCGATGTGCGTCGCGAGAGCGCCAGCCCTCGCCCTCGCGCCGCTACGTCGACCGCCTGGACGACGTTCTGCCCGCCGCGCTCGCGCTGCTCCGTCGGCGCGGGCTCATCACCGACGACCTCAACTCGGGGGATCGCCGCTCGTACATGGGCGTGTGCAAGCTCCCGCCGGACGTGCCTCTTCCCGGCGAGGACGGCGACAAACAAAACGACGTGAGCGTTCCCGCGCGGCTCGACGCGCGAGCCGACGCCGAAAACGCGAAGACGCCGACGGCGGAGGTTCGAGTCGAGAGTCCCGCGACGGAGAAGGACGAAGGCGAAAGAAACGCGCCGCCGAAAAAAAGCGCGGGCGACTCGGGTCGCGACGTTTCCGTTGCGCCGCCGCCGCGGCGCTTCCGCCGCGTCGACATCAAGGTGTACTCGCCCGAGGAGTACCCTTTCGCGCTTCTGTACTTCACGGGCAGCGGGTACTTCAACCGGAGCATGCGCTGGTGGGCGGACAAGAAGTTCCACGGGCTCAGCCTCGGGGACAAGGGTTTCCGCCTGGAGAGCGGCGCCAAGGAATCGCACTTCAAGCACGACCCGCGCTTCCGCGGGGTCACCTTCGCGACGGAGAAGGACGTCTTCGACTTTCTCAAGCTGCAGTACGTCGAGCCGGAGGATCGGTGCGTGTAAGGGGTAGCGCGCGAGACGGCGTCACACAGACGCACACGCGTCGACTCGAGACGAAAAAAAGTTTGTCTAAAACTAACATCGTTCGTTTTCCCGTCGTTCGAACTCATCAGTGCGCGACGCGATGGTCGGTTCGCGTCGTCTGTCCGTGGACAGCGCGTGCGTGTCCGCGGCGGACTCGCTCGAGGCGGCGACGCGAATCGCGTTTGAAGTCGCCGAGGCTGCGATGCGGTTTAGGGTGGACACGGTGGTCGTGCACATCGGCGCCTCGAAAGAGAGCGGATCGTTTCTGCGGGGCGCCGACGAACGGGGCCGAAACGCGACGTTCCTCGCGCGCGTTCTGCAGTACCTGGAGACCCCGCCGTGTCTCCGCCGCGCGCTCGTGCCCGTGCACGCCGACCTCGCCATGGTGGGCTCGTTGCCCCCAGAGTCGCGCGTGGAGTTCATGCCGCATCACCTGCGCGCGCATCGCGAGGAAGCGCCATTTCGCGACGGCGTCGTGGTCGCCGAGGAGACGAATCGCGGCGGCGACGCCGAAAAAAAAAAACACAAGTCCACCCTGGCGAACGTCGGCCTGGAGCGACTGGTGCGCATCGACCGCGCGGTGAGACCGGGCGTGCGTGTCACCCTCGCCGCGCCTTCTGAGGAGTCGAAACCGTGGCGCGTCGCCGGCGGCGCCGAGGCGCGCGACCGCAACGGCGGATTTTGGGGGTTCGATGTCTTCGTCGCCGAGGGAGGCGTCCCGGACGCGGGCCGAGAAGGCGCGTGGCACGAATCGGAAACCGTCAAGGTCCGAATAGACGATGTCCGAGTCGTCGTCTGATCGAGAATGACGTCTTCTAGAGCGAGCGAGATAGTGACTACTTTATTAGAAGCCTAACGGAGACTCACGACCGCCGCCGCCGCCGCGATCGCCGTCGCGAGCGTCCGATGCGAAAACCGCGTCTCCGCGCGACTGCGGAATTGGCAGTGGTCCCCGTGGTACCCCTGGTCGCACGCGCACTCGTACCCCCGGCCGATCAGGTTCACGCACGTCCCCTTGGAGACGCCCGCGTCGAACACGCCGCCGCGGCAGTTATCGGGCAAACACTTGTGGCACAGGAACCCGGACATCAAGAGCATGTCGTTGTCGCACTCGTTTGAACACGCGAGGCACGCTTCGCTGGCGCCGTACCCCGGCCCGAGGGGCGTCATGTTCAGGTACCCGTCGTCGTGCGAGATGGTGTGCACGGCGACGTTCAGCGCGTCCGCGAACGGAGACTCGGCGCTCGTGTCGACGCAGTAACGCACGCCGGTGTCCGAGTCCGAGGAGGACGGCCAAGCCATCGCCGGCCCGGAGGGAATCGCGTGGGAGGCGTCCGCGCCGCACGGCGCCGTGACGTTGACGAAGCCGACGGCGTCGGCGTCGTCGCCGTCCGCGAAGAACACGTCGCCGGTTTCCGGCTGAACCGCGAGCCCGAACAACCGCGACGCGCCCGTTTGAACCTCGCCCAGCTTCACCCCGGTGGTCTTGTGGAACGCGAGAATCTTCCCCGTGCCGTGCTCGCCCACGTACAGCACGTTATCCCGCAGAGCCAGCCCGGACGGTCGGTCGAGGTTCGACACGAAGGCGTAGTGCGACGCGCATCCAAAGAGCGAGTACTCGAACGACGGCTCGGGACTCGACCACAGCGTGAAGTTCCCGCCGAGGTCGTTCCGCGCGTCCCCGGTGAACACGCCCGAGTCCGCGTGCACGGCCACGACGCGCCCGCCGCCGACGTCCGCCACGAACACCGTCCGCGTCGCGGCGTCGACGACGACGTGACCGGGCACGCCCGGCACGCGCTTGAGTGCAATTTCCGGAAACCTTCGCACGTTGGCCAAAGAGTGGTCCAGCGACCCCGGGCCGTGCGGCTGCTCGAAATCGTACCGCACGAGCGTCTCGTTGAGCCCGTCGTTGACCCAGAAGACGTTCGCGAACGGCGTGGCGGGCTCGGGATCGTGCGCGATGCCCGCGCACAGAGGCGTCGCGTGCAGCATGTCCGTGTGCGTCATGAAGCACGTCGCGTCCGACGACGCGTCCGACTCCGGGTCGCACGCCGCGCCCGCCTGGTCGACGTAAATCTCGGCGCCCCTCGGCCAGCCCCCGGTCTTGACGGTGCCCTCCACCTTGACCGTGTCGTACAGACTCGGGCCCATGAACCGGTTCGGGGCCTTCGAGCCGTCGTAGTCGTTCTCCGACTCCTGGCACGTCACGAGCGGCGCGCCCGCGGCGTCCGAGCCAAAGGCCAGAGCCGCCATCGCGTCCATGTAGTGATACCGCGCGCGGTCCAGCCGGTGCGTCGACGCTTCGACGCGCGGGTTCTTTCCCACCGCGGAATCCGTGTTCGCGTACGCCGAGATACCGCGTAGCACGGTGAGCGCATCCGTGTCCTGGTTCGCGACCCAGAGATCGCCCGATGTGGGGTGGAACGCGAGCGCGCGCGGCGACGCGAACGGCGCGAGGAAGTTTGACCCCGCGGGCGCCCCGACGCGCGCCACCGATCGCGTAATTCCGAAACCCGGAACGCACGCGTCCGTGGACGGCACCGCGCCAGGCACGTGCGCGCTTTCCTCTTGTTTAACGCGAACACCCGCGGGCGCCACTAAAGGCGCCACCGCGTCGTCGCCAGGACAGGCTGGGTTCGTTTCGGTCTCTCTGAGAAGCGCCTCGACGACGGAGACCAAATCGTTCCCGAGCCCGCCGTTTTCTTCGGCGCCCGCGTTCGCGTCGGCGTTCGTCGTGGCGTTCAGCGTCTCCGCGATGGAGGGCAGCAGCGCGCGGTAGCGTCCGCAGTGGTCTATGACCGCGTACGCGGGGTGCACGGCGGCGTCGAAGAGCTGGTACACCAAAGAGCGGTGGCGGTCGTCGACGATGACGAGCGAGTCGGAGACGTCGTCGGCGCCGTCGATTTCAGCCCACGCTTTCGCGACGCCCTCGTTGACGCCGTTCTTCAGCGACACGACGAACTTGACGTTCCCGGGCAAGTCCCCGGCGTCGACGCGCGTGCGCAGTGCGGTAACGTACTTGGTGAACGAGGGGTAGTCGGCGCGGCCGGGCGTGCAGCCGGTGAAGTACGTCGCCACCACCACCACGAACTTCTCGGCGTCGTCTCGTCTGGCGTGGTGGTAATCGGAGAGCCGCAAGGGCGCGGTCCCGGACGGGTACGCCACGTCGTGCGCCGCGTCGAGCACCGCGTCGGGGAGGCGGAGCGTCGACGAAGGCGCGTAGAACCCGCTCGCGGCCGCCGGGGAGGGGAGGGAAAGCGCGAAGACCGCCGCCACGGCGAGCCATCGACGCGCGGAGGAGAACGCCGTCGTCGAAAACGTCATCGCGCCTCGGGAAGCGCGACGAACGCTTCGTCGGGCGTGAGCGGCGCGCCTTTCGTCCCCTCGCCCGGGAGCGCGCCTTACGTCCCCTCGCCCGGGAGTGCTCGATTCGCCCATGCCTCGCGTATCAGCAGGGCACGCGCGAGTGACCGCGAACGCTTTCCTTTCGCGCGTCTGCACTATCCTTAAAGCACGAAAAGCGCACCACTGACGTGGCGCGAGCAGGCGAGAGCACTTCGAAGAAAAAGTAGAAACGCTTCGATTGCCACGCGGCGAATCGTGTTCGCGCGCGTTTTATGACACAGGTTGTCGAAGTCAGAAAGCGCGCGATTCTGGATATTTTCGTTCGAAGTTGGGGAGAGGGTAACGAACTCTCGCCGTCACTTCGGACCCGCGCGTCACACCGCGCCGACCGATCGCGCTCGCGAAGAAATCGGCTCGACCGTCTTCGTCTCGCGCGCGTTTCTCCTCCTCCGGCTCCCCTCGCACCTCCGCGCGTCCCCGCTCGCCGCCTCTCCCCTCGGTTCCCCCGAGAGAAATTGAACACACATGGTCGAAGCGTGGATCGACTCCGACTCGGGCTTCTCCAAAGGATGCGTCAGCTTTCTCAGGTGGGGCGACACGTGGCCCGCCCTCATCCCCATCTACATCGTCTTGGTCTTCGGCAGCGTCGGCGTCGCCGGGTACCTTGCGATGTGCGGCCACCGCGCGGTGGGCACCGCGCTCGTCGCCGTGGCGGTCTACTTCGCGTTTAACATCATCGGCGTGCCCCAGTGCTACGCGGCGTCCTCGTCGTGGGAGCTGGGTTGGTGGTCCAACTGGATCTTCATCGCGTTCGTCGTCGGGTGCGCCGTGTTTTTGCGCACGCAGAGAGACAAGGCGCTGCGACCCGGCGGGTGGGCCTCCGCGCTCGTGTACAAGAAGGTGGCGCCCCCGTCGACGTCGCCGTTTTTCCAACGGGACCTCGCCGTGCTCGGCCCGCTGAACGAGCTGCTCACGATGACGTACGGCGAGATCATCGTGTGGGGCGTCGTGTGCGCCTGGCTCGCGGTCGCGTTCGTCGAGCGGTACACGACGCTGACGGACGATGTGTCCGAGAACACCGGGTACGAGACGTACTTCGGCAACAAGACAAGAGCCGCCGGAAAGGGCTTCGCGCAGATGGCGGTTCGGTGTCTGTTTTTGGCCATCCTCACGCCCTCGCGCAACGTCACGCTGTACCAGCTTTTCGGCATTCCGTTCGACCGAGGCGTCAAGCAGCACAAGCAGATCGGCCGAATGTTCTACGTCTTCATGGTCGTGCACGTTTTGCTGATGCTCGCCGGCGGCACCGAGAAGGGCCCGGTCAAGTGGTCCAACGCGTTCAACTTTAACAGTCCCAACCTCTTCGCCGGACCCGTCGCGTTGGCGGCGTTTCTCGGCCAGTTCTTCCTCTCGCTGCCGTACTGGCGCCGGAACCACTTCGAGATGTTCTACTGGTTGCACCTCAACTTCATGTTCATGGGCAACGTCTTCCTCATCCTCCACAACCGGTTCCGCGCCGTCATGTGGATCATCCCCACGTTCGCGTTCTTCTGGCTGGACATCGGCGTGCGCTGGTACACCAAGCTCGCCAAGAAGTCGACCCTCGTGTCGTGCGAGGTGGTGGACCAAGACTTGGTGAAGCTCGTCGTCAACCGCGAGGGTTTCCCGAGCAAGGCGTTCGACTTCCACCCCGGCTCGTACATCTGGCTCTCCGTGGACGTGCCCGAGGCGCACCGCGCCGAGCTCATGCGTAAGCCGCTCGGCCCCCCGATGGCGCCGGTGGAGATCCCCTCGTTCCTGTGGTTCCACCCCATCACGGTGTCGTCGTACGACTCAACGACGAAGGATTTGACGCTCTTCGTGAAACGAATGGGCGCGAAGGACGACGAGTGGTCCGGCCAGATCATCAAGACGGTCCAGGCGGTGAAGAGCGGCGTTCTCGATTTGAAGGACGTGCGCGTCTACGTCGGCGGGCCGCACGGCAACCTGCAGGTCCAGCCCGACGACGTGGACCACGTCGTGCTGTGCGCCGGCGGCATCGGCGTCACGCCGATGGCGGCCATCTTGGAGGACCGCGTTCGCCGAGCGGGCGAGTCGCAGAGCCAAACCACTTTGATCTGGACGACGCGCGCGCCTTCCGAGATGAAGGCGTTCGCGTACCTCTTCGACGCCATCGCGGCGCTTCCCGCGGAACAGAAGGCGCGCTTCGACGTGCGCGTGTTCGTCACCTCCGGCAAGGAAAACACCGCCGACGTCGAGGCGTCGGCGTCGGCAATCGTCGACGTGCGTTCCGGCCGCCCGGACTTCGACGCGCTCGTCGCCGAGTGCGCCGGGAAAACCGTCGGCCACGTCGGCGTGTACGTCTGCGGCCCCAACGCGATGTCCGACGCCGCCGAAAACGCCGCCGTCGCTAACAAGTGCCTCGTGCACCGCGAAACCTTCGAGTTCTAACGCGAAGCAGACGCGGGGAATGACGCCGCAATCGCGACGACGCGAGTGGGCGTTTCGCACCTGAGGCGTTCCTTTTGAAAGAAAAACCTTCGAAGGTGGAAGGTAGTCTACGAGTGTCTTGTTATCGATACGTGTACTTTCGAGACGTCGTGAAAACAAGCGTCGCGTCCGCGGCGTACGACCACACAGGCCTAGTCCTCGTCGTCCTCGTCGTCGTCCGAGGCGCCGACTCTCTCCCCCCGTCTCTCTCGCTCCTCCGCGTCCTCGTCGTCCGACGACTCGGCGTGGTCCCCCCCCGCGGCGGCCGCCGCCGCCGCGCTCAGCTCCGCGACCAGCCGCCACTTCGGCCTAGACGTGAGCTCCAACACCCAGACATCGTCCAGCGCCACCTCGGCGTCGCCCATCTCCACCGCGCCGCCGTACAAGTACAGAAGATTCCCTCGCGTCGCAATAGACGCGTTCATGCGCCCGCGCGGTCGTGGCGCCGTCTTGGGCGCCGCCTCGCCCGAGCCCGGCGAGTACAGCAGCTCGCTGACCTGCCCCCCCACCTTGTACAGCTTGAACGCCTTGCGCACCGCGTACCCGCGGTAATGCGCCTGTATTTTAATCGCCGCGCGCGTCGCGCTGTCGCGCACGTTGAAGTTTTCGTTGACGCTCTCGCCGCGCGCCACGCGCTCCGCCTCCGCGAAGCCTCCAACGTCGCTCGAGCCGGGAACGACGCCTTTCTTGTCGCTCTTATCCGCGTAGAGCGTGACCGGGAACCACCTCCCGTCCTCCAAAGACATGCTGTACGCGTCCGAGAAGAACTCGGAGATGATCACCTCGCCTTTTCTTACCTCGTGGTCCACGACGCCGCCGAAGAGCACAGCGCGTTTCTTAGCGAGGTGCACGGCGGAGGTGGCCCCCGCCCTCGGCCCCGGCGCGAGACCTTTTTTCTTTTGCTTTTCCCAACGCCAGGTTTTCAAATCGAGGCGCCACAGGTCGCTGTGCGTCACGCCCTTCTCCACGTCCCCGTCCTCGCCGAAACCGTCGCCCGCGTACTTGCAGTACCCGCCGTACACGAACAGAGCGTCGCCGTGCGCGGCGACGTGCGAGGCGCTCCGCGGGCTGGGACCAACCGCTTGGGTCCCGCCGCCGCCGCCGCCGCCGCCGGCGCGGTGCTTCCAGGTCATCGTCTCCAGCGCGAGCTCCCAGACGTCGTTGTAGTACCGGATCTCGTTCCCGGTGTCGTAGAACCCGCCGAAAAGCAAAAGGCTCTTGCCCTTGGGGTGCGCGACCATCCTGTGGCCGCTGCGCGCGGACGGGCCGCCTCGGTTGGGCAGCTGCTCCCACGCGTTCGCTTCGAGATCGAACCGCCACAGGTCGCGGTAGTGGTGGAACCGCTCCTGCGACGGGGACGTGAACTCGCCCCCGAAGACGTACAGGTACGACCCGTGCGCCACCGCCTGGTGCGCGCTTCTTGGCGGGGGGGCGTTCGGCGCGAGAACCTCGGTCCATTTGTTGCGCGCGGCGTCGTACAAAAACAGGTCGCCGAACGTGTTCGTTCTCCCCTCCCCATCCACCACCTCGCCGCCGAACAGCACGATCGTCTCGGGTTTCTGTTTAAGCGTCGCGGTCCACGAGCAGTTGCAACGCGGCGAGGGTTTCTCGCAGTCCACTCGCATCTCCACCTCGGTGCGCTTCGCGTCCAGGAGCTTGATGGAGGCCAAGATGGCGTCGATGTCATCCCCCGCGCTGGCTTTCGCCGCGCGGCGCTCGAGTTTCGCCGCGTTCTTGTCCGTCTTCCGGTCCGTCTTGGACGCGCCGGAGGGGCCCTCGGACTCCTTCCCGGCGCGCTTCGCCAGCTTCTTGCGCTTGTCCCGGCCGGAACCCATCGCGGGGCGACCGCGCGGAGCGGTCCGGACGAGCGCGCGAGAGGAAATGCGAGGGCGGCGGCGGTCTTCTTTTTCGTCGGCGGCCGAAAGCATCGTTGTCGGGCAAAATCGACGGAAGAGTCCGTTTCGACAGTTGATCAAGAAACGTCGCGGTCGCGCTTCTCCCGCTTCTCCTTCTTCTCCTTCTTCTCCTTCTTCTCCTTCTTCTCCTTCTTCTCCTTCTTCTCCCTCGGCTCGGGCTCGCCCGCGGGCGCCGCCGGCGCCTCCGGCGCGAGCGCCTTCTTCGCGCCGAACGAGAACGTCAAACGCGGCTTCTTCGCGGGCTGCTCCGCCATCGGCGTCACCGCCGCCACCGTGTCCGGCGGCGCCGCGAGCGGAGGCGCCGCCGGCGGAGACCGCTCGCGCTTCTCGCCCACCCGCGGCAACTGCTCGTCGGGCGCCGGGACCGCCGGGGTGGTCGCTTTCGGCGTTTCGGTTTCGGGCACCGCTCCAACGGGTGCCTCGACGTCCGCCGTCGCGATCGGGGGGACCGCGGCGACCGCGGCGACCGCCGGGGTGAGACCCGCGCCTTGCGCGGCGGCGCCGGCGAAGACCACCTCGTCGTCGCCGGCGGCGCCGCCGCCGCCGGCGTCGCCGGTGAGCGTCGCTCCAGTCTCCAATCGCGTCCCCTCCGACAGAGCGCCGGTGAGCCCCCCGTCCGACAGAGCTCCGGTCCCGGTGAGGGCGCCCTCCGACCCCTCCAGCCCGGAGGGATCCAGCCCGGAGGGGTCCAAACCGGAGGGCTCCGGACCCGCCTCCGCCGCCGCCGCCGCCATGGCGGCTTCGTGCTCGGCTCTCCGCGCCGCGCGCCGCGCGTCGCGCGCCTTCCGCCGCTCCTCCTTCTCCGCCTTGGCCCTGCGGCGCTCCTCCTTGCGCTTGCGCCGCTCCGCGCGCTCCGCCTCGTCGTCGAACGCGGCGGACTCCGCCAGCCGTCCCCCGTGGGCCCCCCCGGGATGAGGACCGCCGGGACCGCCGGGCAGGGGACCGCCGTGAAGGTGTACGTCGCCGCCGCCGCTCGCCAGCGCCGCCTCGACGTCCGCCGCGCGAAGCGCGCACGCCTGCGCGTCGGCCGCGTCGTGCCACCCCCCTCTCCCGGCGAGCGCGTGCAGCAGCGCCGCCGCCGCGCATCCCGCCTCGGGCCCCGCGAGCGCGCTCGCGTGGAGCAAAGAGTTCGTGGTCCAGTGCGCGAGCGCGCGGCCGTCGGGGGAGGAACACGCGGCGGACGCCCACGCCGCCGCCGCGACGCTCTCCCCCCCGCGCGCGCAAAACGCGTCCCGCGCGTCCCACAGCACGTCGGCGCGCGCGCCCGCCGAGGGCTCCGCCTTGCACGCGAGCGCGGCGAGCGCGAGCGCGCGCGCCGGCCCTGTGCGTCCGCCCCAGCGCCACTCGAGCGCGAACGCCAGGGACGCGCCCGCGCGGCGCACGGCACGGCACGGGTCGCCGGCGGCGTCCGCGGAGATCTCGCGCGCGAAACGCAGCGCCGAGCCGAAAGGCGAAATAGGTGGTTTCTCGTTCGCGTTCGCGTTCGCGTCTCCGGCTGCCTTTTCCTTCGCGAACGCCTCTCCCCCCCCCGCGCACAGCAGGTGCTTGAGCGCGTGTATGGCGGCGACGGTGACGCGTCGCCCGCCGGCGTGCGCGGCGCCTCCGGCGCCGCACACGGCGGCGTCGCGTCGCGCCCATCGCGCGACGGCGGAAGCGGCGCCGGCGAAGGACGCCGCCGTCGGGGGCCGCGTGTTTCCCAGACTTAAAAGCGCCGTCGCCACGAAGCTCCCGCCGTCCATCGGGTCGCCGTCAGCGCGGAAGTGGTTCAGAGCGTCTATAAGAAGCTCGACGCACTCCAAAGGCGTGGTCCACTTCGTTGTATGCGACGGGTCACCCTCCCCGGAGGAAGAGGACGGATCTCTCGGCGCGCCGAGCGCGCGTAGGAATCCCTCGTCGACCACCGCCTCCGCCATCGACTTCCCGCCCAAATTGCTCGGCTTGGGTAGGCCGGTTTTAGGGTCGCAGCGACGCGCGCGGTACGCCCTGGCGACGCCCGTGTGCGCCAGGTTGGCTCTCTGCGTGCCGTCGCGCGCGCTGACAGCCAGCGCCACCGCGGCGTCGGCGCGCACGCGGCAAAAAACCGTCTCGTCCCCGGCGCACTGCAGAAGCGCGCGCGTCGCCGACGTGCTCCCCGCCTCGGCGCGTTTTTTTAAGTACGCCACGGCGGCGGCTTGCGCGGCGACGTCCGCCGGTCGCTCCTTGGTGAGCTGCGCGGTGACCATGCCCTCCAGCCCGTGCTGCGCGACGGGCACTCGTACCTCCGCCAGCCACTCGCCCTCGGGGTCCACGCGCACCCACTGCACCGGGCACTCCCACTGGAGCACCTCCGCCGCCGCCGCGGCGTCGAGCGACCGCGGGTTAGCGCCGCCTTCCTCGATGGCTCGCTGCTGGCGGTCCAGCGCGGCTTGCTGTTGCCGCGCGATGGTGCGCCGGTCCTTCGGTTTCGTGACCAGCTGTAAGGGCATCAGGCAGTACGCCCTGTCGTGCGCGCTGAGCGACACGGCGTGGTCGCTGGGCGGCAGATCCGCCTCCTGCACGCGGACGGTGACGGAGATTTTGGCGTTTTTGCGAAACGCCGCGCGGTCGGCGGCGGCGGAGGCGGCGCACCCGTCGAGCTCGATGGCGAACAGGAGCTCCTGGCGTCTTGACTTGCGGAAGGTGTACCCCACCGTCAGCCGGGGGCACCCACTGGCCTCGATCCAGCGGCAAAAAAACGCCGCCATCTCGTTCTTGGTCATGGTCGCGTTCTGGCGGCACAGCGTCAGGAACGAAACCGAGCGCAGGAAACGCGCGGGAGACTCCGCGAGCGCGTGCGACGCGCGAGCCTCCTCGCGTTCGCGCCGAAGAAGCTCTCGCGCGCACTGCGCGGCTTTCTCCTTCGCGGAGACGTTCGCGGCTTCGTCCGCGGTCTCGGAGGTCTTGGACGCAGCCTCAGCGGCCGCCTTGGCCTTCTCGCGCGCCGCGCGCGTCGCCTTGGCCGCCGCCGCCGCGCGCTCCTGCAGAGCCTCGGCGCCGGGAGACTTGGCCTGCAGACACGCGAGTTTCCGCAGCACCTTGCGCATGCCCGCCTCGCCGAGCTTGCGCTCGAGCATGCCGATCACCGCGATAGACTTGGCCCGCGTCAGGCGCTCCACCTCGGGGACCAGGGGCCTTGGGGGGCGCGAAACAGGGACGTTTAAACGTCGTAGAACGTCAGGCGGAGGTCCGGTCTGTTTCTCCTCGGAAGAAACTTTGTCGGAATTTCCGTCGCTCTGTCGGCGCCCCGACACGCTCCGGCCTCCCCGCCACACGCGCGCTTCTTTCGACGCGAGCGGCGGCAGGAAAAAACCGTCATCCGCCGCGACCACCGCCTGTGCCTCCAACGCGCGCCTGTACCGCAGCTCGTCGCTTCCCATCGCGCGCGCCACCACGCACCGGCCCGCGAGGTGCCCCGCGAGCCCCTCCGCCAGCCACGCGTCTGAGTCGCCAGCGGGCTCGAGGAAGCCGCCGAACACGAGCCGAGCCGCGCACTCCGCTAACACCGTCCGCGAGCGGAAAGAGCAGTTGGCCGATTTCGGGTGCGCGAGCGCGTCGATGGGGAGCACGACGACCCCGCAGCCGATCAACGCGTTCGCGATCAGGCCGTTGACCCCCCCCGCGACGCCCGGCGCGCGCGAGCCGGCGCCGGGCGCGCAGTCCGAGGGCACAAACGCGAACCGCGCGCCTCCCGGGAAGGGGAACGCGCGTCCGAGGTAGTCTTCCATCTCTCGCAGCGCCGCCGCGACGGCGGAGGACGCCAGTTCCAACTCCGTCTCGTGGCTTCTCGGGGCGTACACGCGGTGCGTCGCGGACGCGGCGGTGGACTCGGCGGCGTTCAGTCTCGCGTCGTTCGAGTCCTTAACGTCGCGGTCGTCTCCGGTTTCGTTTGTTTTCGAAGCCTTCTCGCGCTCGCGCTCGGCGTCGCGCTCCTCCGCCGCCGCCGCCGCGGTGAACGCGCTCACCGCCGCCGCCGAGACGGGGATGGCCTTCTGCGCGAAGTCGCCCACCGCCAGCGTGATGGTGTGCGCCTGCGTGGGGACGCCGCCCGAGGAAAACGCGAACCGCTTCTTCTTCGATCCGTCGCGCGAATTTTTTGACGCGAACGTCGTGAGCGCGCCGGAGGCGTCGCCTTCGTTCGGTTCCTCCGCCTCCTCCGCCTCTTCCTCCTCCGCGGTCTTGGTCAGCACCCCGGGCGCGACCGCGACCAGCCCCGAGTCCACGGTGACCCCGAGCGAGAAGTGCGCGAGCGACGCGCCGTCGTCGACGCAGGGAAACCACGCCGCCGGCCGAGCCGCCGCGCCCGGCGCCGCCAAAAAACAACCGCCGTCGTCGTCCACGCACGAACACAACGCGCCCGCGCCGGGGACGGACCAACCGCTTTGCGTACCCGTACCCGTCCCCGGCATCCCGGCGGTCGCGGCGGGCAACGCGTCCCCGGCCGCGGGACCGGCGGCGTACCATACCTTGATCACCACGTCGGGACGCGCGGGGGTTCCGGGGGGGTCGGCGACGGCGTCATCCGTCTCAATCTCCGTCGCATTCGCGGGTGCGGACGCGACGGTTCCCGCGTCGCGGCGCGCGAGGACCAGCTCGTCGCACTCGCCGCCGTCCGCCAGCTTGGTTTCGATGCTCGCGGCATCCGCGGCGGCGGAGGCGCACGCCGCCGGGTCCGCGGACTCAGCCTCCGCCTTGGCCGCGGCGGGATCCGGGTCGGATCGGCTCGGTTCGGGCGCCACATCCTTCCCGTCGTCGCCCACGACGACGCGTCCGCGGCGGACGACGCGCGCGGGCGCGTCGTCGATGGTCACGCGGTCGATCATGAGCTCGTGCGCGTGCAGCATCACCAGCCGCACGTCACCGGACCCGGCGGGCGGGGGGCGACACGTGATGGTCGCGCACCCGACGACCACCCCGCCCGCGCGGCGAGTCACGCCCACCTCGAGCTCCAAATGCTGCCTCCTGACCTGAGGCACCCAGGGCGTGCCCACGGGCGCGGGAGACGCGGGAGGCTCATCGGGCTCCTCCACCTCAGCCGGCGCGTCCACGTCCATCGCCGTCACCGGCGCATCCTGCTCCGCCTTCGCTTTCGCGGGCGTCCTCCCCTTGCGCGGAGGCATGCCGCCGACGCCGCGCCAAATGGATCTAGGGATTTGCAATCAAAGCGCGTTTTCTCTCCTTCGCGAAAACACACTGTCGACAGTGGTTTTCGGAATCCGCGTTCGGGACTTCGGGTCCGATCCCGCCAGACTGGTGGCGCGCGCGTCGACACGATGGCCGGCGAGACGCCTCGGAAACGGAGGCACCTCGGCGCGGCGTTAGCGTTCCTGCTGGCGTGTGGGGTGTGCTTCTCCATCGGCGCTTACGTGGGTGCCTCGCCGACCGATCCCCTCGGCGTGCGCGACATCCTCGGCGTCGGCAACGCGAACGTCGCCCGCCCGATCGCGCAGCACTCGACGCGGGCTCAGACGGAGTGCCCTCGGCCGGTGAAGTGCGAGCCCCCGCCTCGATGCGAGCCCGAGGAGATCGTGCGCGAGGTGCAGGTCGAGCGCGAGTGTCCCGCGTGCGAGGCGTGCCCGAAGGTTCCCGAGGAAGCGCCCGAAGAGGCGGAGGAGGCGAGCGATGCCGCGTCGGAGGAATCGAAACCCGCCGCGGGCGTCGCGACCAACCCGCTGCTCGCGGCGGCGAGGCCGGAGAAAGAACCGACCGCTCGGGTGGAGGGTAAACTCGACACTAGCGGGGATGCGGGGGATGCGAACGGGGATGCGATAGCCGAGGACGGCGTCCCCGTCCCCGTCCCCGTCCCCGTCGAGTGTCCCCTGTGCGCGCCGTGCGCGCCGTGCGCGTCGGG
>ENA-OUOG01000322-OUOG01000322.1-marine-metagenome-genome-assembly--contig:-NODE-322-length-64132-cov-5.464523_pt1 | contig 64132 bp, 34 predicted proteins | sample MGYA00248635_ERZ508505 | MGnify/ENA primary metagenome ERZ508505 (study PRJEB26176, sample SAMN06267871) | marine metagenome | isolation source: Saanich Inlet, British Columbia, Canada | place: Pacific... | reverse complement strand
ACCCGGCTCCGTCGGGGTCCAGCGGTGGTTCGGCGCGGCGCACGAAGCGCCGTTCGCGGTGGTGGAGCCCCTGCGCGCGAACGCTAGTTCGTCGGTCGCGTCGGTCTCGCGCACGTTCGCGGACGTGGACGAGGCGACGGCGGCGAAAGCAGCGGTCGCCGTCGCGTTCGCCGCCGCGGGCGTCCCGAGCCACTGGCCGGTGTTCGCGCCCGTGCTCGGCCCGGCGCGCCGCGCGTTCGTCGGGCGAACGGGCGACGACGACGCGAACACGTTCGGGGGCTGGTCCGTCCGCTACGAGACCGACTCGCTGGAAGGCGTCGCGGCGGAGAGAGCAGCCGCGAGGACGGTGTTTGGATTATGCGACGTCTTGCGCGCGCAGCTCGCGGCGCTGCACGGCGCGCTCGTCGCGGAAACGCTCGCGGCGGAAGCCAAGGTCACCGCGCGGCTGGCGTTTCCGCTTTTGCGGAATCGACGTCGTCGGCGCCGCCGTAAAAGAAACGCCGCCGTCGGTCGGGGTCGGAGCGCCGCGACGACGCGAATCGACGACGAGAGCGGCTCTTCTTCTTCTGCTTCTTCTTCTTCCGGTGGCTCTTCCAGCGAGAGCGAGGACGAGGACGTCCGCGCCGGTGAGGCGTTCCTCGCGGTCGCGGGCGGGGGCGCGCCCCCGCGGTTGAAAAAAAAACGCACCCCCGAAGGCGCCGACGAGAGCGTCGGCGCGACCCGGAAAAAAAACGCCGAGTCGCGCGGCGGAGACGTACGACGCGAGATGCGTTTCAAAAACGCAAACCTCCGATGGGACGACGACGCGCCGTGGGCGCCGTGGGCGGCGCTCCCCGACCCGTGGCGCCGCGTCGAAGTCCACGCGACGTACCGCCAGGTGCCGCTCGCGGAGCTCAAAGAGCTTAAAGGCGGCTTGTCCCTGTCCGCCGCGCCCTTGTGGACCGTGCGCGCCGTGCCGCGCGGCGCGGCGGAGTCGACGGAGTCGGGCGTTTTCTCCGCCGGGGCCTTTTTCGGCGATCAAAGCTCTTCTTTGGGCGGCGCTGGACCCGACACGGTGGACGACGGGTCGTGTTCGGACGACGCGAGGGGAGTGACGGGGCCCCGAGGCGCGCGCGGACCCGGCGGCGACGCCGGCGGACCCGAACGCGGCTTGGCCGAGCTGTACTACCTGCTCTCGCGCTCCGTTTTAACGCGCGCCGCGCGCGACGCGGATACCATGGGGCGCCTCGCGTCCGCCGAGTTCTGGGACGACGAAGCCGCGACCGGGTTGTCCCCGCCGCCGCGAGCACCTCCGGAATCTGTCGTGCAGGACGTGCTGCGGGACATCTTCTCCGCCGAGGGGGAAGGGGGACACGGGAGAGTTCTCGCGAACGAACGAAATTCGCTCTTCCCGAATCCGGCGCGGTCGGCGCCGCCGGACAGTCTGCTCGCTCGCGTCGCGCTGCACGCGCTGGTCTTCGGCAACGCGCGCGCTGTGGCGACGCTGTGGCGCCGGTTCGTGCGCGAGATCCGCTTCGCGCACTGGGACAGGGGCGTCGCGCTCCCGCGCACGGGAGGCGTCGGGTTCGAAGCCGGTAGGCGGCGGCGATTTTTCGGCGCGCGCGAAGAGCGCGCTCCGGAGGACCACCGGACACACGCGGCGGAAGAAGAAGAGGATCCCGAAGAGACCGCCTGGCGCGACGAGTGCGTTGACGTGCGCGCGTGTTTGGTGCACCAGAAGATCCAGCTGATCGACGCGTGCATCCGCCGTCGCAAACAAAAGGCCGTCGACGAGTACGAGCGCTCGGACGCGGCGAGGGAAAGAAGAGACCGCGACGCGCGCGACGTCTCGGGGGGCTGGGACGACGTCGGCGGCGGCTGGGACGACGACGTCGACTTCGTGACGCCATCCACGACGGTGTCCGTGGATGGTGTCTCGCGGGCGATTTCTGAAAAACGCCGAACGAACGAACACGAACAAGAGATGAGCACGAAATCTCGAGATGTCGACGACGACATCGACTTGGTCGCGCTTCTCGGCGCGGCGGAACCGGCGGCGGCGCCGACGCGAAAAACGCCTCCCGATTCGCAATTCGTCGCTGATCGCGACGACGACGGGTTCGAGACCGCTTCCGACGGCGGGGACGACGAGGGCCTCGCCGCGGACGAAGATGTTAACGAATCCTCCGGCGGTCCCTCTCGCGTTTCAGAGGGCGCTAAGAAAGCGCACCCGGACGGTTTGCGGTTACTCAATAAACCGCACCGTTTGATTCAAATCCCAAAGACGCAGCCTCCCCCTCTGTTCACGGAAGACACGGCGCGCGAACGCGAGGCGGCTATGCACGCGCTGGGGGACACGCCCGAGGGCCGTTTAGTGCGCGTGCGCCTGCAGAGCGACCAGCTGGTTTCGGACATGTCCGCGTTCAAAGCCGCGAACCCGGGGTCGTGCCTGGCGGACTTCGTGCGGTGGCACTCGCCGCGCGACTGGATCGAGGAGGAGACCGAAGCCGAGGAGACGCGCGACGGAGATACCGACGCGAAGATCGCGCCGCGTCCGGGGAAGCTCAGCGCGCGCATGGGCAGCGCGAACAACACCTGGAAGACGCTGTGGCGGGACGCGCCCATCGTCCCCGCGTCGAGGCAGAAACCTCTGTTCGACCCGATCCGCGAGGGTGAACGCGCGCTCGAGTACTTAGACACCGCGCCGCCGCCTGAGATTTTCGCGCAGATCCTCGCCGCCGCCGCCGCCGCCGTCGGCGACGCGTACGCCGCGACGTTTTTCGTCTCGTCAACCGGCGAAGAGCATTTGAGCGACGAATTCAAGGCTCCTGACGCGCCGTCAAAAGAAGCGTTGACTCGGGCGCATTTAATGGCGACTCGCGTGTTGTCGCGCGCGTGTCCCTACGAGGCCGAATACGCCGCCGTCGCAGGCGAGCTGCAGCGCGCCGAGCGCGCCGTCGCGCGGTCTTTGGCGCTCAAAAAAAGAATGCCCGGCGTCTCAAGCGAGCTCCGCGAAACGCTGCTAATAATGGCGGCGGAGGACGAGGCGCGAGCGGATTTGGAACACGCGGAGGTGACGGAGGAACGTTCGTCCGTGAACGCGAACGCTGAACATGACCCGCACACGCCTGAAACGCCTGAAACGCCTGAAACGCCTCCGCCGCGTCCGCCTCCGCGCGCGGTGGAGACCGCTTTGCAACGGACGCACCCCGAGCGGCGCGGCGGGTCGGCGCTCGCCGCGCTGCTTCCGCGGGAAAAGGGGAAAAAAAACGCGCGCGGCTCCCGCGGAACCGAACCCGGCGCGGACGCGTCGGAGTCGGCCGCGTTTGCGGAGTACGTCGTGCGAGTGGGGGGAGGGCACGCGCAGACGCATCGTGCGCACGCTGTGGTGGCGCCGTGCTTCCTGAGGGTGAGCTCGGCGGTGGCGTATCAGTACTAGAGCGAGGGAGACGCGGCCTTTTGTTTGCGCGCGACGCGTATAAAACGTCTTCTTCGTCAAAACTGTCGTCAACATCGCCCACGACGCGACGATCGATCGGCGAAAAAAAGAGCTTCTTCCGGGAGTCGGTCCCGGTGAAAGCGCCGGCGGCGGCGGCGGTGCTCGCGTGCGTCGTTCGCCCCAGACCGCCGCGCACGCTCCGCGCGATGGTGGCTACCGAGGCGCGCAAAGCGCGGCGACTCGCCGCCGCGCTCGCGGCGACGGGCAAGGCGGACGCCACCGCGCACGTCAAGCCCACCCCCGCGCCATCGCAGGCGGCGACGACCCATGCCGCCGCCCGTCCCCACGCGAAATCTCCCGGGGACGCCGGCGGTCGGCAGAAGACGTTCGTGGGCGTCGGGAGCAAGGCTGGCGGGAACTACACCCCGCCCGCGATTTTGCGCGCGGTGGCAAACGCCGCGCGCAACAAGGAGAAGGCCGGCGGGCGTGTCGACGACGCCGCGTCCGGTCCTTCCGAGAAGGCGGATTGGCGTTGTAAGTGCGGCACATCCAATTTCGCGAAGCGCCGCGAGTGTTTCAAGTGCAAAGCCCCCAAACCAGGCCGAAAGTTCACCGCGGCTGGCGTGAAAGGCTACGAGAAAAGGCAGCAGAGACGCGAACAGAAGCGGCTGGAGGCTGCCGAGGCGGGAGGGTCGGGGGAGGCGACGAAAGAAGGCGCGACGGTTTCTTCGGCGACGAAAACCGACGCCGCGAAATCCGTGAAACGCCGCTTCGGCGACGCGGCGGACGCGGCGGACGACGACGCGGTGAAAACGAAAACGAAAACGAACGAAGCCTCTTCGAACGAACACGAGACGAACAAGAGACGTAAATCCGTCAAGGCTGGGGACAAAGGCAAGGCTCCCAAGCGTCTTCGCGACCCGGACTCGGTTTTGGTGTACCTCGAGGGCTGGGCGGCGGCGGCGGCGGAGCGCGAAGAGAAGGGCGTCGCGCCGGATGCCCCGGGTTTCAAACCTCGAAACGGCTGGAAACTCGACAAGAACATCCAGAACTGGCTTCTGCACAACGTGTTCGACGAGACGCAGGTGGACGACGTCGTGTTTCAGACCACGCTTTTGTACGTGGGCGGCCTGCGCGGCGGGCCGCTGGAGCGGACGCGAGAGGCGGCGCGGGAGAAAAACGTCGGGAAAGGAGTCGTCGCCGAGCGCGCGCGGAGTATCCTCCGGGCGCTCCACGACGGTAAAGAGTAGTCGACTAGCGGTGGTAGTCTATGAATACAGTAGCTACGTCTGTCACCCCACAAATCTATACACACCGCGTGTCACGCGGAGGACGCGCTGACGAAGGAGGTCTTGTCGGTGACTGACGCGTTCTCGCCGCTCTTGTCACACTCAGCGAACCCGAACGCGTCGTGCAGCCCCGGCAGAAACGCGGGGAGGTCGTACCACCGCGAGTACAGCACCAGCGACTGCGCGATGAGCCGGACTCTTTGGGCGACGGTCAATTTCCTACACGCCGACCGGCTCAGGTACGGCAAAGCCCCCCCCTCGTGGATTTCTGGAGACCCTAAACCCGAATCGCGCGCGACGCGGAACGTGCACGCCATCGACCGCCGCGGCCGTCGTCTCCGCGGCTCGCGCGCCGGCGAAACGCCGCGGGCGTCGCGCGCTCTTACGACGCCTTCCGAAACCGGGTCCTCGCCCTCGAACTTGTCGAGGTCGCGAGCCGTTAACCGGCACGGCGAGCCGTAGTGGATGGTTTGCCCGGCCCAGAGGCACACCGACCCCGCCTCGGCTGGGATCGCGCGCGCCGCGCCCACCGGAAAGCGCAACGCGTGTCCCCCGTCCGCTTCCGTCTGCGCCGGCCTTAGGTGGTCCGGGTGGTCCGGGTCGTCGAACAGCCGGTCTTCGGTCCGCGGCACGACGTGCAGACACCCGGTGTCCAGCGTCGCGTCCGTGAGGGGCACCCAGACGCACACCAAGTTCGGTTTGCCGAGACAGCCGGTCGTGTTTCTCGACCACAGTTCGTTGCTCCACGCCTCCGCCGCGGAGTAGTCGCGGTGCGGCTTCGAGAAGGCGTCGCCGCCGGCGCGCGAACGTTGCGCGTTTGTTTTTTTTTGTTTTTCCGCGCCGTTCACCAAAACGTCGCGCAACGAAGCGCCTCGCGCGGCGTCCCTTAAATCAGGCCGAACAGAGGCTGCAATCTTCATCGTCTCGGCGTGTTTCGAGTAAGATTTTTCCTCGTCCTCCTCCGCGGCACTCAGCGCCCACGCGAACACCGTGGGCTCGAGTAGAACGTCTTTTACGTCGACGTCGAGCGCCGCCGCGGCGACCGGGAACAAGCGGTCGACGAGGCGCCACGCGGCGTCGAAAGCGAAGAGCGCTACGGGCGGCCACCCCGCTGTTCGCAACGCGTCCGTCGCGTCCGCCAGGTCATCCAACGAAGTCTTTTTTTCGTCCATACGTTCCCGGCTGAGTGTCTCGGTCCACGCGTCGTGTCGTATCTCCGCCGTTTCACTCAAAAAAAACTCCGGACGGGGAAGCACGGCGTATCCGCGCTCGACGATCGCGGAGTGCAGGTTTACTTCGGAATCGACGGATCGCGAGAGCGTCTCCCGCGACCATAACGAGACGTCGTCGTCGTCGTCGTCGTCGCCGTCGTCGTCTTCGGGTTCGTCTCCGTTACTCTCACGCTGGCGTCCTGAATCACACCTCAGGTGCTCCAGTTCCGGCGCGTGCGACACTAAGAGCTTCTCCCAGAACGCCCCGGACGCGAGCGTCGCGGGAGGTACGTCGCGCGCGCCCTTCGCTATTTCTCTCAGCGCGGCGGCGGTCCACTGTTTCGAGAAGACGGTCTTCGCGTCCCGCGGGTCCGCCGGTTTCGGGTTGCGTCGGTCGTAACCCGCGCCGGGCTCGCCAGCCTTCACGTCGTAGTCCTCGTCGCTTTCGTCGGAGTCGTCGCGCGCGGATAACACCGCGAGTCGGTCGCGCACCAGACCGACGACGTCGGGTTCGCGCGTCGACCGCAAGATCTCAAGCAAGATCTTCTTCTCCGCGGTGTGCGCGGCTCTTCCGTCGTCGGTGTCTCCGCCGTTCGTGCCGAACACCTTGGCGAGTTTCTTCAGCGCCAGCGCGCGTCGCTCGGCGAGCTCTCGCTCGCGCGTGCGCTCGTTCATCGCTAGCTAGAGACGAGAAAGGACACCACGCGCGTCGCGCCGGGAGCGCGCGTCTCTCTGGGAAGTTCAAACGAAAGCGGTGCCGACTCCTTTGTTGTTGATTTTGTCACTCACGACGCGCGGATAATCGCCGGACGCGTCCTCACTCATGTTCGCGCGCGCGCTGCGCCTTACGCACGTGAGTCGCCCCACACGCGCGATCGCGGGCACGCGGGGACCCCGCCTGGAAACTGCCGTTCGCGCGTTCGCCCGACGCGACCCTCCGATGGCGGAGTACAAGACCCCCACCGACGTGCTCCACTTTTGGTTCGGCGAGGAGGCGCTTATGGGCGACATCGCGCATTTCCGGGAACGGTGCAAAACGCTCTGGTACGCGGGCACGTCCGCGGATTCGCTGTGCGCCCCTTTCGCGGCGACCCTCGAGGCTGCCGCGTCCGGCGCGCTCGACGCGCACGAAGAGTGGTCCAAACCCGAGTCCTACCCCGACGCCGCCATCGCGAAGATCCTGCTGTACGACCAGCTCGCGCGAAACATTCACCGGGGCACGAAAAAGGCTTTCAGTTTCGACGACAAGGCGCTCGAAATCTCCCGAACGCTGTGTTTAGACGATGCCGTCGTCGACCACGTCGGCGCTTCCGCCGTGCACTTTATTTTATCGCCACTAATTCACAGCGAGTTAATGGCGGACCACGACCTGGCGCTGGACGTGAACGCCAGACTGGCACTTCGCGCGAAAGAAATCGCCGACGGCGGCCGCGGAGCTTTCATACAGCACAGAGACGTCATCCAACGCTTCGGACGGTACCCGCACAGAAACGCGGCGTTGGGACGGGAGAGCACGGAAGAAGAGAAAGCGTGGCTCGCGAGCGACGACGTGCCGGGCTGGGCGAAGAGCCAATAGATACGCATAGTGTCGATACGTATAAGGCTCACAACCATGGTATTCATATCTTTCCAGAGCCTCAGAGCCTGATTCATCATCAACCGAACGTCGCGTTTCTCTCCCCCGAACGCGGGAACGCCTTGGACTTTTTCCCCGGCTTGAACGGCTGCACCATGATCAGGCGCCCGTCCGCGTCGTACTTGCCCGACTTCTGGCGCTTCTTGCTCAGGCTCTTGCCGGAAGGCTCGGCGACGCCCGCCGCGCCGCCGCCGCCGCCCTTCGCGCCCTTGCCCCCCCGCCGCCCCGCGCCCCGCGCGCCGAGCGCGGCGAAGGATGCCCCGCTCGGCAGCGCCGCCGCCGCCGCCGCCGCGAAGTCGAAGCCGTCGGCGCCGCCCCCCACCGCGAAAAGCGCGGCTTCGTCTTCGGGGTCCACGCCGTGTTTTGTTTTGTTTTTCCCGCCTTCGCGAACGTCACCGTCGGAGTCGGAGTCGTCGTCGGAGTCCTCGGGGTCGAGATGGGACTTCGCGAAAGCGCCGCGCCGACGCGCGAGCTCGTCGCGCGCCGCCGCCGCGCGCGCCTTCGTCGCCGCCTCCGCCTCCGCCGCCAGAGACGCCGCTCGCCTTTTTTCAAAGTGCGGGTCGCGGCGCAGAGGCGCCGGCGCGGCGTACCCCCCGGGAAGGGTCACGCCTTCTGGTGCCTTTTGGGTTTCCGATTTTCCAGGCGCGGGATCGTCGATGACGGGTTTTCCGTTTTTCGATGTCGGGTGGTCGGATGCGTTTAATGAAGCGTCGACGACGGTTTCGTTTTTGTGTGCGCGCGCGTGTCGCCCCGTCGCCGCGGGCGCGTTTTGTTCCGCAAAGCCGTCGGCGTTTGTCGCGGAAAAGCCAAACACCTCCGCCAGAGGCACCGCTCTTTTCGCGAGCGATTCGCGGACACGCGCCGCCGCCCGCGCGGCAGATACGTCCTCATTCGACGGTGGTTCCTTCGTGGAACCGATCGCGGTGCCCGTCGCCGTGGGGGCGTCGCTCGGGTGGCCGTCGGAAGAGAGCGCGCGCGCCATGGTGCTTCGCGGCGACGAAAAAATAACGTTAACGTCGCGTTTCGTTTCCGTCTCGGCGTCGCCCATCATCGCCGCCATCGCGCTCGCCCGCGCCGGCGCCGCGAAGTCCGCGGGGGGCGCCGAGGGGTGCTTTCTTTTCAGTGACAAAGTGTCGGAAGGGACCGAAGAAGCGTTTCCGTCGTGCGAAACCTTCGCCCGGGCGCCCCCGGTGCCTTCCCCCGCGGCCGCCTCCTCCTGCGCGTTTGCACCCGCGTGTTCGGGTCCGCGCTTTTTTCCAGACTGGTCGCCCACCTCCGCCAGAGGAGGCGCGCCGCTCGCGGCGGCTCTGAGAACGACATCCAGGAACGAAGACGCTCTCTGCACGAGCGCGGGCGCTTCTCCTCGGGTGATCGCTAACAACGCACGCTCTGTCTCGGGTAACGCACGCGCGATGCGCAGAAGTAACGCCCGGGAAGTGACGTAGCCGGGACTCTCGTCCGCGTCGCGCGCCGTCGCGTCGCGCCACGCGTGCGCCGCGGCGAACGCCGCCAGTTGTTTTGGCGTCAGGTCGCGCTCGTTCGCGGGCACTTTAGCAAAGTACTCGTCGCGCCAGGAGTTATTTTTGTCGTAACTCGGGCTCTCGTAGACGTACTTGCATATCTGCGCGCTGCGTTTGAACGTCTCCGTGACCAAATCGGTTCCCGAATCGGACGCGTCCCGCAGTCTGCGTTTCAAGACGTCGTACACGTAAAGCAAATGCTTCGTGTCGCCGGCGGCGTAGTCGAGCATCGCGTTTGACAGCGGCCTCGTACGCCAGTCCGCGAGCTGGTACTGCTTCTCCGCGTCCACGCCCACGAAGTGTTTCAGTAAGTACGCCAGGCTCTTCTTCGGGAACTGCAACACGCGCGCGGCTTGGCCGGTATCGAACATGTTCACCACGTACACGCCGAAATCCCTCTGTAACCACTTGACGTCGTAATCGGCGCCGTGGAGTATTTTCACCTTTCCGGGATCCTCGAAAAGCGCGCCGAGTCGGTTTTTAAAATCGGCGCGCACGGCCGGGTTCAAGACGTCGATGACGTAGTCGCGCATAGGGGTGCTGATCTGCACCAAACACGTAAACCCTTTGAACGAGCGGTACGAGTGGTGCTCGAGGTCCACCGCGAACGCCGTCACGGCTTCCGATTTTAAATCAGTCGCGACGTCAATCAAGCCCGCTTCGGTGTCGACGAACACTACGCGCGACGCGTCTTTGTCTTTTTCAGCGCTTTTGTCGTACGCCAGATCCGATTCCGGCGCAACCGCCGTGGCGTGCCTGGGGTACACCAGGGCGTCCAGAACGTCCGCGATGGGGCTCGAACCCGGGACCGAACGGAACGCGTCCTTTTGCTTTTGCGAAAGACGCGTCGGCGGGGGGGGGAAGAACGGACCCGGCGCGTTGTCCGGTTTCGGCGAAAAGAAATCCTGAGGCTTGGCGAGCGACGCGAAACGCTCCGACGAATGCGTCGTCGTCGGAGCCGTCGCGGCGGTCGCCACCGAGGCAACCGCGACGCTCCCGCCGACGCTCGCGGCTTTGTTAATGCCGCCGCCTCTCCCCGCGGCTATGTCGTCCAGCGCGCGGTCGACGCGGTCCAGGTGGTCGTCCACGCAACGCGCGACGCCCGCGTGCATCGCGTCATCAGACTCGGCGTGTGTGTTTGTCGGGTCGGGATCTTTGCTCGCGGCGGCCGCGCCGGGGACGCCGAGGCGCTCGAGCGCATGCCCGAGCCGGCCGCGCGCGGCGCGCAGACGGTCCGTGAACTCGCCGAAGTTGGCGCAGTAGTAGTGCTCTAAATGCGGGGGTTCGGGCGGGCGTGGGCGTGACGTCAGCGGGTCGCGGAAGATGGCGCGCGACGGCGGCGGCGGCGGGGAGACTCGGCACGCGACATGTGCGCGGAAGGGTCGAGTCGACGTACCTCCTCTCAGGGGAAGTTCCGCGGACTTTCCCTCCCCGATAGCCTTGGAGAGCGCGGGGAGCGCCTCGAGGAGCGCCTCCGCGCGCTCGCGCTTCGCGCTCGTCATCGCGAGGACGCGTCGCGCGACCACGACAGTGACGCGCGGGGCGGTCTCGGCGCGACCGAGAAGAGCGACAGTCATGCCACTCCGATTTTCGCTAATTTTTTTTTCAACGACACTGCGACAGACTGGACGACACTCAAATCGTTCCGCGCGCGCAAACCGCTCCCTCAGAAGATCTCTCCCCCGCACGCCTCCGCCAGGACGCGCCACATCATGTCCTTCGTCTCCGGGTCGGAGATGACCGCCTTCTCCGCCTTCGGGCTCTTGAACGTCCCGCCGGTCGCGATCGCGACCGGAGCGCCGTACGCGGTGAAACTCTTGGGCTCGTAGAAGTCCCCCGATTTCGCGTCGGGGTGGAAACACGCGTTCGTTAAAGGCAGAGACCCGTCTCTCGCGCCCTGCCCTGCCAACATGAACAGCAGGTTGGCTTCCCAGGCTTTCATGGTGTGGAACGACGAAGTGCTGGTGACCTGCAGCTGCGTGGCTGCCAAACCGGGGCTCGCGACGAGCGACTTTATTTTGGGAAACTTTTCCGCGAGTCGTTCGCGGAACAGCTCGGACAACATCGCGTTGGCCAACTTTGTTTGGCCGTACCTCTGCCACGCCGGACCCGCGGAGAACATACCCGACTCGCCCGGGATGTCCCCGTTCAGCGGCTTGGGCAAAGGAGCGTCGGCGCTCGTCTTCGCGAAGAATTCTCTCACGAGTTTCCCTTTGCTCGGGATGACGCGCGCGCCGGAGGAGTGCTGAACGACGCGCGCGTCGCCGTTTCGCTCGGCGGCGCGTTCCAACAGCGGAAACACATCCTTCAGAAGCGCCATCTGCGCCAGGACGTTCACCTGCGCCTCGCGGTTGTACCCGTCCTCGGTGACCTCATCGGGGGCCGCCATCGTGCCCGCGTTCAAGCAGAGCACGTCGAGACACCCGTCGGCGTGCGCAACGCACAGCCGCTCGAGATCCGCCGCGCACCGCCGAACCGACGCGAAAGACAGGAGGTCGCACTCTATTGTGTGGATCTCGGACGCGCAGCCGTGCTCCTTCGCGAACGCGCGCACCTCCTCCTCGGCGGCGGCGCTTCGCGGGGACGCGCGGTTCAGAAGCACGACGCGCTTCGCGCCGAGAAGCGCGGCGTGCTTCGCGAGCCAGATCCCGAGCCCGTTCGCGGTCGCGCCGGTCACGGCGACGGTCTTCCCGGAGGCGGCATCTTTAGGGATGTCGTCGGCGAAGTAACCCCGCCAATACGACGTCTTGTCATACTTCGAGCGCGAGTACGTGCCCCCCATGTCGCGACAATCGAAAGAGAAAACGAGATGTCAGACCGCGCCGACGACGCGCGACGTGGTGTGAGCGCCCGCCCCGTCGCCTCTGGGCTCGAGTTGTTCGACAAGCATTTCATATGGGATGAAACTTTTCTAGAAACTTTTCTATGTGTACTTTTTTAAGACTGATCACGCATACGAGAACGCGTTTTTTAAATACCCGAACACCGTAACGCGATCGCGCGATTCCTTCGAACGAGCGCACACGCGGCGCGGGGCGCGAGCGGCATCGGCTCATGCAGCGCCCTGGTGAAGAAAACGAGACAAAACGTACAACGCGAGGGGCGCTTCCTAGCCGCGGTCTCCGCGGAGGTCTCCCGCGCGATGGCGTCTGTGGACCTCTCCTCGTCCGTGATCGACCTGGATGGCGTGCGCGACGACGCCGCGGCGGCGCTGGTGGCGTGCCTGGAGTCGCGCCCCGGACGCAAAGCGCTGGTGCTCGATCCGCACGTCGGCCCGACCGTGATGCGCGTCGCCACCATGGCCACCCTGCGCGCGCACGACGTGGACCGGCTGTACTACCTGGAGGGAGGCACGCTGGAGACCACCTGCTCGGAGGTGATGTTCGTGGTGCGCCCCCGGCTCGAGCTCATGCACAAGCTCGCCGAGGTGGTCGCCTCCGTGCGGGACGACGAGGCGGAGCGTCGAGCGCGTCGAGCGAAAAACAAAAACGAAAAACAAAAACCAAAAACCGGAGACGACACGCACGAAGAAAACGAAAACACCGAAACACGGTTCACGGCGTGTTTCGTGCCCCGCCGCTCCGAAGCTTGCGAGGCTGTGTTGAAACACCTCGGCGTGTTTCAATTTCTGAACCTGAAAACGCTACCAATCGACCTGGTGCCTTTCGAACGCGACGCCGCGCTCGTCGAATGCAAACGCGCGTGGCGGGATTTGGCCGTCGAAAGGGACGTCTCGTCGCTGTACGACGTCGCGCGCGCGCTGCACGAGCTGCAGAGGCGCGTGGGGGAGGTCCCTATAGTGCAGGGGAAGGGCGCGGCGTCGAAGGAAGTGGCGGAGATCATGGAGAGGCTCAGACGCGAGCAGGCGGCGGAGGACGCGCGCGCGCGCGACGAGTGGCCGCGAGACGCGGGACGGCGCGGGAACGGCGAACGTGAAAAGCGCGAGGAAGAAAATCGCATATCGGCGGCTTTTGCCGCCGACGCCGATGAGGACGACGCCGAGTCTTCCGATGATACCGACGAGTCCTCGGCCTCGTCCTCCTCCGACGAGTCCTCGGACGCCTCCTCCTCCTCCCCTTTCTCGGGCTCGCGCGCGGACTGGGGCATGGACTTCGGGGGTCTGCCCATCGGCCCGCGCGAGTACTGGGACGTGTCGTCCTCGCGTCTGTGGCGGCGACGGTGTCGGAAACAGAACAGCCGCTCCAAGGCGCCCCGCGCGCGCGCCGAGGTTTCACACGGAAAGGAAGGCGCGCCGCAGATCGACATGCTCGTGCTGATCGACCGCGACGTGGACATGGTCACGCCCCTGTGCACGCAAACCACGTACGAGGGTCTGCTGGACGAGGTTTTGGGGATCTCCGCCACCGGGACGGTGGCGTTTCAGACGAACGAGGAGGATGAAGGAAACAACGAAAAGGGTGGGCAAAAAATCACGCGCGCGCGCCTCGACTCGAGCGACGCGCTCTTCTCCGAGCTGCGCGACTTGAACTTTGGTCGCGCGTGCGAGACGCTCCGCGCGAAATCCTTCGCGATGCAGAGCGAGTACCGGGACATGCGACGTTTTGGATCGGAAAACGAAAACGACGTTTCGGCGAACGAACACGCGTCTTCGATGTCCGTCTCCGACATCGGCGGCTTCGTGCGCAAGATGCGCGCCGCCGTGACGCCGGGGGCGGGTTTGGAGTTGCACACGAAACTCGCCGAAAGAGCGTTGGCGAGCACAAAGGGCGACGCGCACTTCCGGCGCGTGCGTTTCGCGGAGGTGTTGGACACCGAACGACTGTGTCTTGGTCACGGAGGCGGAGTTTTTCCCGCGGGCGCCGCGCTGCAGGGCTTGCAGGAGGGCCTGCAGGACGCGCTGCGGATCACGAACGCGGACGGCGCGGGTTCGGGCGTAACCGGGTCGGCGCTCGTGTGCGCGCGTCTCGAGTCGATGCTTTTCCGGGGCGAAAACGTGCGACGCGCGGCGCGCGTCTTGGCTCTTTTTTGCTTGACGCACGCCGGGATTCCCCGGAAACAGTACGACTCTTTGCGTAAGGAGTTCGTGCACGCGTACGGCCCGCCGGCGATTCTGCTGCTGCAGCGCATGGAGGAGGCGGGCATCGCGTTCGCGCGCGAGGACGAGAAAGATGAGCGGGGCGCGTCGGGCGAGCTCTCGTCGGGCGCCGCGTCCGGCGGCGCCGCCAAAGAGCTCCGCGACAAGAGCTCGGTAGAGCGACGTCGGCGACGCAAGACGGCGTACGCGAACGTGCGCCGTTCGATGCGTCTGGTGGTGGATGACCTGGACGACGCCAACCCGGACGATATCGCGTACGCGTACTCGCACAGCGGCTACGCGCCTCTGTCCGTGCGCTTGATCCTGGCCGCCGTCCAGAGCGGGTGGCGACGCGTGGAGGACGCGCTGCGACACCTCCCCGGTCCGCATTTCGAGTACGCGCAAGGAAGAGACTTCGACGACGTCTCCTCCGCCGCGGGGTCGGGCGCGCCCGTCGTCGAGCCGCGAGTTCGGCGCGACTGGTTCGACGCCAAGCTGCAGAGCGCGAAGCGTCTGGAGACGCGGCGTGACGCGACCGACGAAGGCACGAAACCGAAAACGGCACAAAAGCCGAAACGTCCGGTGGTGTTGGTGTTTTTCGTCGGCGGCGTGACGCGCGCGGAGATTTCGTGTCTCCGCTTTGCGTCAAAAACGATGCGCGTCGGGTGCGACTTCGTCGTCGGCGCCACGTCCGTGGTCAACGGCAACGGGCTCATCGAGTCGCTGATGGATGACGCGAGGGTTTTCGAGCCGCTGGACGCGCTGGACGTGCTGGAGGTGCGGGGGAGTGGGGGGAAGAGCGACGTCGGCGCGGCGTATTGAAACGTAAGCGCGTTTCAATACGGCGAGAAGTTGGCGCGTTTCCTTTAGACTACTATTCGCTACTACAACCCGTCAACGCTCATGAGCTCATCTACTCGCCGCGCTCGCGGCGAACCCCCGCGTCCACGGGACTTTCTTCGCCCCCACGCCCTTCTTCGGGGGCGCGGGGATGATCCCCGCCTGCCCGAAGAGCCGGGCCACCGTGTCCGACGGCTGCGCGCCAACGCTGAGCCAATACCTGTTTTGTTTTCGACGGGCGATTTCCGGTCAGTCCCGGCGCGCTTCGCGACGAAGACGTGGGAACGAACGAACGAACGAGGGGCGTCCTCGAGAGCGGCTGGGGGAGGACGGGAGGGGACGCACTTGGCACGGTCGATCTTCAAGCCCATGTGTTTGTTCCCGTCGATCTCTGCCGGTGGAGGTTGATGCCGGGAAAGGTAGGTCAGTCGGGTGCGACGGAGGGGGGCGGTCGCGCGCGCGACGGCCGAGCCGCGAACGTCTCGGGATGAGAGGGCGGTGACGCACCCGGCTTGGGATCGTAGTGCCCGATGATCTCTATGTGCCGCCCGTCCCTGGGCGCCCTGCTGTCCGCGACGTATATGCGGTAGAACGGCAGGTTGCGGTGCCCGTAGCGGGCGAGCCGGATGCGCACCGGCATGGCGCGGGCGGTGTGGCGACGAGGAGGGTTCGCGAGGCGGCGACGAACGAATCCTCGAAGGAAAGTTTTTTGGCGGAACGCGGCGCGTCGCCGTGAGATGATTGGGACTTCTGAGAATATTCAAGCTTCGCGCGCGTTCTGCTCGTCGCCGCCGCCGCGCCGTTCGTCCTCGCGTCCTGACACGTCCTCATCATATCATGTCGAGCCACTTCGCCTTGGCGCGCTCGGGGGCGTTGGAGAGGAGAAAATCGCGAAGCTCGAGGAACGCGCGAACGCCCAGACGCAACCTACCGGCTTCGTCGTCGCCCTGCGTCAACCACCCGTCGACGCACAGACGTCGCAGCGTCTGTTCCTTGTCTACTTTAGACATCTTCGCCAGCGACGTCGCCTGGTCCTGGGTCAAAGACAAAGCGTCGTTCGTGTTTCCTCCTGCGCCTTGTTGCGTCTGCGTCCCGAAAGACTGCGTGGTGTTGAGCGCCGCCATGACGTCGACGCCCCGCTCCGCGCTGCGGTCGTCGCGCAAGATCTCGTCGAGCACCACGCGGAACAGCGCGATTTGTTCAGGCGAAAGGCGCGTCGCCAGCTTCGCGGTCTCGCCGCCCTGCTTGTTCACCACGCCGAGGTACAGCTTGTCGTCTTCGGGCCACTTCACGCGACGCATGTCGAGGTCCAGGAACCGGAGCGCGCGCGCGATGTCCGACCAGAAACGGTCGAACGGGGCCGGGTCGTCGCCGAGACGGAACGCCTGCGACGCGGAGACGGACTTTCGATCGGCACCGGACTCACTCGCGCTCGTGATGATCTCGTGGTGCATGCGCCTGGCGTTGTCGTACAACATCACGCGGTTGGCCATCATCGCCTGCAGGAAGATCTGGTGCTCCTGCGTCAGGGGCGCCGCCATCGCGGGGGCGGGAGCGCGGAGGGCACCGAGCGGGCGCGCGCGCGCGGAAATTCAAAGCGCGAGATCCTGGGCACCCCGGGCGACGGATCTCGGAGCCGCGTGAAGTCACGCGCCGCCCTCCTCCTGCAAAAGCCGCGGCGTGTACCCCTAGAGAGGCGCGGAGTCGCCTTTCCGAGCGCGGCGGACGTGCGGGCGCGGGGCGCGCGGTGGAGTGCGTCAGTGCGTGGCGCCGACCCCTCGGTCGATGAGGCGCAGGCAGGGGTGCCAAGGGGAGCTCAGCAGTTTCGGCGATTTCACGCAACTCCCGACTCTCAGCGCGGAAAAAAACGCCGCGAACGTGACGTCACCGCTCACTCCGTCATGTCGTTCTCCGCGTTCGCCCTCCCCTCGGGCGGGGTGGCGGCCGCGCCGCCGCGTCCCGGCACGCTCCGCCGGCGTCCGAGCCGCCGATGCTCGCGCGTGCGCGCCGGCTCGGACGCCTCGGATGCCTCGCCCGATGATTCCGGGGACTTCTCTCTCCGCGCGCTCGCGAGACGCGTCGAGCAGATCAAGCGCGACGAGGCGCGCGGCACGACCACCATGCCCGTGATCGTGCTCGACGCGACCCTCCCCGGCCAGCGGCTCGGCCTGCGGTTCGACAAGAAGGACACCAGGCGCGCTCTGAACGCCGGCACCGCGCTCGGCCCGCTGGCGGAGGTTGGCGATGTTTTCGCCATGCTGGGCCAGGCGCCGCGCTCGGGGCAGGTGCTGCCTTTCGGCGTGGAGGTGGCGGTGTCTGCCGTGCGCGACTTCCCCGACGGCTCCGGGGACGTCGAGGTGGAGCTGGTGGGAAGGCGGCGCGTGCGGATAGAAGGCCAGCCCTTCGACGAGAACGGCGTCGCTATGGCGCGAGTCGCGTTTATGGATTTCGCGCCCGACGCGCCGATGAACGGAGGAGCCGAAGACGACGACGACGACGAATCCGTGCTTCTCGGCGAGCACGACGCGGTGAAGGGCGCGCACCCTGTCGCGGCGACGAGGAGCGGAAGACGGAGCGGAATCGCGGAGGATTCGGATTCGATACAACAATCGGCGCTCGTGTCGGAAGAGAACGCGCGCGCGGCGGCGGCGCTCGCGCCGCTCGTCTCGGAGTGGAAGACGCTCGTGCGCGAGGGCGGCCACGAACGCCGGAAAGGCCAGCTCGAGTTGATCGAGAGCCACATCGGTCCCATGCCTCCGTCCGGCGAGCCGGCTCGGGTCGCCGCCTGGGTCGCCGCGCTCATCAACCCCATCCCCGCGCTGGGCGTGGCGTACGAAATCAGGCCCGCGCTGCTCATGGCGCGGGACACGAAAGGCATGCTGCGCGTCGCGAGAGACGGCATCGTCACCAGCATCGAGCGACTCCGGCCGCGAGACGCGGAGCGGGAAAACGACGAGACGAACGATTAAGTCGTTGTCTACCATGTTAGGGACTACACACCACTACTGTCGTATACTTATATTCGTTCACTCGGCTCGCGCCGCTTCGCGCGCCGGCGCGTCGTGCGGCTCGAAGGACGCCTTGAACTTCTCGGCGCGATGGACCTCCGCCGCCTCGCTCTCCATGCACGCCTGCCAGCTCGTGCGCTCCGGACACCCCAGCAGGTGGCCGAGCACCTCCCTACCGAAGCTCATCCAGTGCGGCTCTTTCGGTCGTATGACGCGCAGCAAAACTGTGCCGTCGGGGAGATGCACGGCGTAGTATTCGCCGTCGCCCGCGATTTCCGCAATCGCCGTCTGCAGGTCTATGGCGGATTCGGGTTTGGGTAAAAGCTCGGTCCACTCGAAGTTCAGCCGCTTCGCGGCTTGTTCGAAGATCTTTCGCGCCTTCTTCGCGCGCTCGCGAGGCACGGGCACGCAGTTCATGTGGCAGTGGTTGCCGCCCTTCGAGCGCAACGCGAGATGGCGCTCGAAAACCACCAAGTCGCGCGGCGCGCCGTCCTCGGGCGGCGCGCCGCCGCCGCCGGCGGCGAGGCACTTCCTTATGGACTGGATGTACAGCCAGACCTCCTCCGCCGCGCCCGCGGGCATCGCCGCGAAACTCGGCGCGTGCTCCACCGGGACCACCTGCACGTGGTCGGGCACCAAGCCGCCTTTGTCCATGGACACGAAGGACTCGCGCGCGACGGACGCGACCAGGTGCGTGTCCTTCTCGTTGGACAGGCAAAACCAGCACCCGGTGGGCGGCGCGGCGGGCGCGCGATTCTTCCGTCGCTCGTCCCTGTCCGCCTGCCTCTGCTCCTCGCTCTTCGCCATCGCCACGGTGATGTCCCGGCCGAAGAAGGCGCTGTCCGTGAGCTCCAGCGCCTTCGCCGCCGCCTCCGCCGTCTCGAACGAGACGTGGCAAAACCCGCGGCTCCGACCTTGGTCGTCCCGCCCGAGCCGCAGGTCCACCAGAGCGCCGCACTGGCCGAAAAACTCGCCGATCGCGCCCTCGTCCGCGCGGAAGTTCAAGTTGCGAACGTACACCGTCTTGTCCACGTCGCCGCGCAGGGGACGCCGGTCCACCGAAGCGGCGGCTTTTAAACGCTTCGCCTTCGGGTCCTCCCACCGAAGCGCCGAGTGGTTAAACTCAACTCCGTCGTCCGCGCCCGGGAACGGTCTCTTGCCGGGTTCGATTCCCGAAGCGGAAGGCGCCCCCGCCCCCATCCCGCGCGGCGGCGGCGGCGGCATCGGCAGCGCGTACGGGCTCGTGGTCGTGTCCGCGGGTTGCTGCACCAGCGCCGAGGGAGGCATGGTCTCCGCGGGCGCGAGCGCGAGCGCGTGGAGCCATTTGGTTTTTTCTTTGTTGCCCACCTCGCCGAGCCCGACGAAACGCGTCACGTGACCGCGCGAGGCGTTCCTGTACGGTTCCCTGGCGTAAAACGCACCGCCTGACCTGCCGCTCACGTGGTACCTCGGCTGGAGCTCGCGAGCGAGCTCGGCGCTCGCGGGAGAGCCCGCGGCGCTCGCGCGACTCGCGGCGCTCGACGCGTCCTTCCCATCTCTGGAGAAAGCCGTCACGTTCATCGGCCAGTCCGACGTGAGCAGCAAGTCCACCACCTCCCCCCCGGTCGCGGCGTGGCTCGCCCTCAGCGCCTTGACGTCCTGCCTGGTGTACTCGCCCTCCGCCGCCGCGGCGGTCGCCGCGAGCTTGCTCTCGTCGTCGAAGCTCATGGGGTTGTAGTGGCCGGGAAGCGACGCGACGCGCAGGCCCTCGACGACGCGCACGCCGGGCGAGCGCAGGAACGTGATGCCAGGCGCGACCACGCCCTCGGGGTGCCTGCAGAGGTCCCTGCCGCCGGGCAGCGCGTCCACGAAGTACGTCGGCAGAGGCGCGACAGCGGTGCCTTCGATGTACGGCCTGAGCTCGTCCATCGCGGCGTCGCCGGATCCGGCGGCGGCGTCGCCATCCGCGCCGTCCGCGAAAAAGGGGCCGACGCAGAAGAGCGCGTGGAACGGACCCGCCGCGCTGGCGTTCACCGACGCGACGCGCTTGTACAACGCCCGCACGTTGCCCCGCACGTCGCCCGCGATGAGGATCTTCTTCGCGTTCGGGTCCGACATCGCGCCCTGAGACCCACCGGACGCCCGAAGCAGTGATCGTCGAGCAACAGCGCAGGCGAGAAAAGTCGGCGCGCACGCGCCTTTCCGCCCCACTTCGGTCGTTCGAGGCCGAGATCCTTGATTCGTGAACTTGCGGTTGACGGCGTCAGCGCCGCTTGCGAGTGGGCGTTCCGCGCGGCGCGGTGCGGCAGTCGTGAGGCGCGCAAGCATGCCACCCGCCTCAGGAACCACCGCGGGTCGCGCGGCGACGTGCGATGTGGCTACGGACGCCTCGTCCGGCGGTTCACAGGTGCGTGTCCAACTCGTCTCGCTCGCCATGATCGCGTGTCGAACGAGGCTTTCCACACCCTTCCGCGGGTGTCGCGGCGTTCGACATCGCGTTCACGAATGCCGAGGGCCTGCTCTCGCGCGCGGCGTACCTCGCCCATCCCGCCTTCACCGCAAGCGTCTGACCCCCGCATCTCGTCTCTCCACCCACCACGGCAGCAGCGCGCCGCGCACGCGAAGAAGCCCGCCGCGTCGCGAGACAGCGGCCGTTCCGACGCTTCTCGCCTCGCGCCGTCTCCCGCGCCCGCGGCGTCCCTGGACTCGATAGACCACCTCCCGCTCCCTCCGCTGGAGGCACCCGGCGACCTCGGGGCCGGGTCGCTGGAGGCTCTTCCCCTCGACGAGCTCGTGGGCGACCTCGGCGACGACTTCCTCCCCGGCGTGGACGCGATGCTCGGGGGCGTGGACGCCGTGTTCGCCGCGGCTCCGGAGAAGACCAGAGAGGTCGCCTCGAGCGGCCACGGACCGTCCGTCTCCCGCGACTCGGGCGAGACGGAAACGGCGAATCCGCGCGCCGAGCGATTCGCCGTCGCCGCCGAGACCTCTCAGGAGAACGACGAGGAGAGCGACGACAAGAAACGCGCGCGTTTGGTGCGTAACCGCGAGAGCGCGATGTTGTCTCGCCAGCGCAAGAAGCAGTACGTGGACGAGCTCGAGCGCAAACACAGGCACGCGCAGATGGCCAACGCCGAGTTACAGAGGCTGGTGCAGCGACTCATCGCGGAGTGCGAGGGTTTGAGGCACCACCTCTCGCTCGCGACGGGCGACCCGCCCGTCCAACGGGGGCTCATCTTGGAGCACCCGCCCCCTCCCGGGATGGGCTTGGAGGCGCCGCCGAAGGTGGCCATCCCCAGGGTCACCGGGCATACGATGACGGCGACGCCCAAAGACGGGACAAAAAATCGCCCGCCTCCGGTGAGAACCGCCGAGTTCTCGACGGAGACCTCCGCGCGACCGGATCTCCTCGGATCCGCCGGCTCGGCGCCCGGGTCCCCGGAACAGAAACAAGCTCAAGCCTCGAGCCATAAGCGCCGAAGAGTCGCGCCTGGCTCGTCGCTCGCGGCGGCGGCGGCGGGCGCGCTGGCGGTGCTCTCGGTGGTGTGCATCGCGAGCGAGCGCGCTTCCGGCGCGAGACGACTTCCCGCGCTTAGCTCGGGCGGCTTCGCTGGAGGCTCCATCCCGGTGGCACCTCACAGCAACGACGGCGCGCCGAGCAGGCGACTGTTAGCGCTCGCGCCTGGTACGGAAGATGATGGATCCATTGATTCCGCGTTCGAGATTCCGCGTGTTGGAATGTCGGACGCTACGGAACGCGTGACTCTGTCGGCGCTCGCCGCGACGCGCGCCGCGGCGGGCGAAGACGCGGACGCTCTCCTTTCGTACCGATTCGCGAACCCGGACTTCGAGACCGGGAAGGGGCGTTCGAAGGCGTCAAGCGAGACGTCGCCGCCGTTCGACCGAGTGCCGTACGGGGGTGCGGATGACCCGTGGTTCGCCGCGTTCGGCGCCGCGGGTCTGCGGCGCGCGGAGGAGTTCCGCCGCGTCGCGTGCGCGGAGATGTTCCGGTTCAAGCCGGAAAGCGCGGACCCCTCCGGCGCCGCGGGCGTTGGAGGCGTGGCGAGCGACGCGTTCGTTGCCCGGCTTCGCGCGGAGATGGACGCCGAGGCCGAGGAGGCGGGCGAACGCGACGAAAGCGCCGAAAGGAAGGAGAAGGAGGAGAGCAGGACCCCCGAGTTGCTCCCGAGCGCGATCCCGATGCCGGCGGCGGCGCGCGAGACGAGCGCGCACGCGGTGATGTCGTCTCCCTCGGGTTTGCCGGCGCCGCCGCCGCGCGTGTCGATGAGCGGCATCGTGGACGACGATTCGAGTCTGGTGAGCGTTTTGCTTCCCCCCGGATCTCCCGCCGCGACGAAAACGAAGACCGTGGGGGCGTACGACGCCGCGAGCAAGCTGTTCGTGGTGACGCACTCGCGGCGAAGGGGCGAGTACGTCACGTACTCGTGTAACGTGCCGTGAGTTTTTTTTTAGACTACGACGCGTTTTGTTGATGAAAAGATGTAAAAAGACGATCATCAAAGTCGATCGGTAAAACGCTTTCGTATCGACCTAACGTTACAGTACAACGATGGGCCGGCCGGCCGTATAGATATCACCGCGCTCAGAGATCGCTGGCTAGGAACTCGATGGCCTCCCCCACCCAGCTCCCCTCCCAGCTTCCCGGCTGGTGCTCGAACGCGTCGCTGAAGGCGTGCGGAACGTCGAACTGCTCCAACTGCTCACTCAACGCGCGCATCTCCCACGTCGCGTCCGCGCCGGTCCAGAGCCCTAGTCTAGGGTTCCCGCCGTTCGCACGCATCGCGGCGCCCACGTCGGGGCAACTCGCGAGCGTCCCCGGGCCGTACGGCGCGAACATGGCGTTGTGCGGGAACGTCTCGACGAAACTGCGCCAGGGCGGTTTCAGGAGCGACGCCTCTTCGTCCTCCTCGAACGCGTCGACGCCCCACGGCGTGGCGATCCCCTCGAAATCCCCCAGCACCGGCGCGTCGCACACGGCGGCGCGGTGGAACACCTCCGGGTGGCGCATCAATAAGTGTAAAGCGCCGAACCCGCCGTTGGCGTACCCGATTAAAGAAAAACGGCCGCAGTTGTACGACGCGGTTAACCGCGGCAGTAAAACGTCGAGCAAAAAACTCTCGTGGTTCGTTTTGGAAGTATCGGCGACCCAGGAGGGGCGGTTAAACCCCAGCTCGCACACGATCGCGTCGTGCGTATCGTGGAACGACCGGTCGTTCATAGCACACAGCGCGTCCGTGCCGCTCAGCGAGCCGAGCACACCCCCGTACCCGGCGTCCGCGGGAATGATGAGCAAAACAGGGTACGGTTTCGGACGCGATTTCTCGTATGTCTTTGGAAGCGTAACTTTGTACGTCGCGGGCGAGGGAAGATTGGATCGCGAAGCCTTCGCTCTTTGCTCGCTCTTCGCGTCCAAACCGAGGTCCGAGCCGCCGTACGAGACGCCGCGCATGTCCAGGCGGAAATACTCCAAGTCGCGGTGTCTGAGAGAATGAGGCGATCAGTGTTCGCGACGGGAAGGACGGACAATAAGAGGGGTCAGACGGCGCGCGGATGGGATCTTTTTTGTACCGTGAAACGTGTGCTTTGACGCGAAAAAGACGTCACTCTTTTTCGCGTGCGAATGACGGAAAAAAAACGCGAGGCGCGTTTGGGGAATCGGGGAGGTCGGCGGGGTGTCCCGCTCGGTCGCCTCTCTCGCGTCGCGGCCGCACCTGTGGAACGGTCGGTCCTCGTCCCAGACGAACTCGCCCTCCACGCGCGGGATCACATCCTCCGTCTCCTCCGTCGCCGCGCCCTCCGCGGCAGCCTTCAGCGCCACCCGCCGCCCGGCGGCGTGCGCGGAGCCGCCGACGGTCGCGAAGCGCTTTTCCGCGCGCCGCGACGACGACGACGACGCGCGCGCGGCGGTCGCGGCGACCGGCGAGGTCGTGGCGCGGCACGTGAACGTGCTCCACATCGTTCCGAGACGCTGTCCCTTCGGCGCGCGAGGAGTGCCTGAGGGCCGCGCGGCGCTGTTGTGTGAGGGCGGAATCGGCGCTTTTCAGGTTAGGTTTCAGTGAAAGCGCTTTTCCGTGAAACAACCGCTGAGCCTGGTTTAATAACGCCAGCGCCGGAAGGGCCGTTCACAACGATGGAGGCGTCCCTGCGCGACCTCGCGCTGCTGGCGGTGACGCTGGCGGCGCTCGTCGCGGGCGGATGGGCGGCCAAGCGCGTGGACGCGCCGCTCGTGGGCGAGATCGTCGTGGGCATGCTCCTCGGCCCCTCCGGTTTGGTGCCCACGCTGCCGGACTACGCCGTGCGCGCCGTTTTCTTGGTCGGCGATCTCGGGCTCGTGCTTCTGGTGATGGAAGGCGGGCTCTCGGTGGACGTCCCCTCGCTGAGGCGCGTCGGCTCGGTGGCGTGCCTGATCGCCGTGGCGGGCACGGCGCTCCCCATCGCGCTGGGTACCGCGTTCATGGTCGCCGCGGGGTTCGACGCCACCACCGGCGTGGTCGCCGGCACCGCGCTGAGCTCAACCTCCATCGGCATGGCGACGCGACTGATGGCGACGTTCGGCGAGCTCTCCACGCCGCTCGGCGCGCTGGTGTGCGTCGCGGCGATGGTGGATGACGTGCTGAGCCTCGTGATTTTGGCGATCATCTCGGAGGGGCTGGCAAATGGGTCTGACTCGAGTTCGAGTTCGAACGGCTCGAAAGCGTTAACCGCGGCGACCCCGGCGCTCGTCTCCGTCGCCGTCGTCGCCGTCGCCGCGATTTTATTTCGCACAGTTCCCTCCGCGACGCGGCTCGTGAAATCGCGGCTGACTCCGCGAAGCGACGAAAACGCGAAGGCCTTCGACGCGGTCGTCTTAGCCTCGATGTTAGCTTTGACCCTCGGCTGCACCGTCGGCGCGGGCGCGGTGGGGTCGACGCACTTACTCGGCGCGTTCGCGGGCGGGATGGCGTTCGCGTCGGTCGACGGCGCGCGAGACGTTTGGGAAAGAGACGCCTCCGCCGTCGCCGCGTGGACGCACAGTATTTTTTTCCTAGCCGTCGGGTTCCACGTGCCGTTAACAGACATGTTCGTTCCGTTGAAAGGCTTCGGTTTGGGTGTGGGGTACGCGGTCCCCGCGATCGTAGGGAAACTCGTCACCGGCTTCATCGTCGGCGCTGACGTCCGCAAAGCGTTCGTGGTGGGCTGGGCGATGGTCGGACGAGGCGAGCTCGGATTCGTCATGGCGGGTAGCGCGTTTCGAAACGGGCTCTTGGACTCCACGGCGTACGTCGCGAGCGTGTGGGCGTTGCTGGTCGCGACTCTGGTGTCGCCGATACAAATGCGCGCCGCGCTGCGTAGGTGGAAAGAAAAGGAAAAAAACGACGACGAGATGATAGCCGGCGCGGGTTCAGACCCGAACGACGACGCGTTGGTCGTCGGAGGCGCGGAGGGATTCACCGCGGAGGCGACGGGCGCGGAGCGCGCGAAAAACGCAGTCGTAGTCTAGAGACGCACGACCCGGTACTCGCGCCGTAGCGATGAGTCGATTAGCCTATGTAGGACTCGTTTGAATAGGTGCTGCGCGTATAAGCTTATACGGAAAAAAAAAAGCGAAAAAAAAAACGAGCGTGTGGGCGTCGCTGGTCGCGACTCTGGTGAAGGTAGTATGATCACACGCCACTTCAGCTGTTCTGCCTGAGCCAGCTCCTGAGCCCGTCGAACTCGCCCTTGAACGTCAGGCCCGCGTGTCTGTCCAGCGCCGCCATCACCACCGCCGGCGCGTCCGTCTCGGCGAGCGCTTCTTGCCACTCGCGCGAGTTGGACGCGAACGTCATGACGGCGCCGGCGAGAGCCTTGGCGACGCTCTCGTTTTCGTCCTTCGTCCCGTGAAGCCGCAAAGCGTTGGTCAAAATCTCAGCCGCCGTGCCGCGGCCGCCGGGCACGCGCGCGTTCAACGTGGACGACTTGCACCGCTCGTTATCCTTCGCCAGCGCCCACAAAACCATGCCGCCCCACTGCTGCACGGCGGCGTTGCGGTTGTACCGACGCATCGCGCCTAATACGACGGCGCACGTCTCACCAGAAACGACGCGCTCGTCCGCCCGCACGCGGCGCGACGTGATCTCCGCGGTGGCGAACATGTGCAGCAACGCGAACGCGCCCGCCACGAACGCGGACGATCCGCCCGCGATGGCGGCGCCGATGGCGCGGACGCCGCCCTTCATCACCACCTCGACGCCAACCGCGGGAGACGCCGCGAACATCTCCGCCAGCGCCTCGCACGCCTCGGGGTGCGACTCGCGCGTGTCCGACTCGAGCGTGCGCAGCGCGCGGTCCACCGTGTACGCCGAAGCGTCGGAAGTGTCGCCGTCGCTTTTGTTCGCGTTCGAGACGTACGTCGCGCTCGCCTTCTCCTTGACGACGTGCGTCTGCCCCGAGGAGGACATCTTCCGCGTCACGCGTTCGACGCCAGCAAACGCCTCGCGCTCCTCAACGAGGCTCGTCTCCGCGTGACTCGCGCCCTGACGCGTCGTTGTCGTCGTCGACCCGCTAACCACGCGCGACGTCGTTTGTGACGTCGTCGTCACCGCCGGGCGGTAGTCGGGGGGCGTGTCCACCCCAGACTGCATCCTCTGCGCCTCGGCGTGCGTCCTGGCGCCCGTCTCGGTCGCGTCGCGCGAAAGCGTGTTCTCAGCCAACGCCTTCTCGCGCGCCGTGCTGCTCTTGCCCGCGCTCCGCGCGCCGCCGCGGTCGCCGCGGATCCAGTCCCGGAGCTCGGCGAACTCGCCGTGGAACGAGATGGCGGCGAACTCGACCAGCGACTTGCGCACGAGCGAGCGCAAACCTTCGCGCACCAACAGGTCCTGCGCGTTTTCGTTGCCCACGGCGAGCGCCAACGCGCACCCGACAAACTTCCGCACGCGCGAGTCCTTGCCGTCTCTCTTATCGGCGACGCGCGCCTGCTCCAAGCCGGACTTGATGACGTCGAGGAACCCGACGCCGAGAACCGCCTCCTGCGCGTCCGGCCCGCCCACGCCGGAGTAGGTCCAGAGCGCGTGCGCGGCTTCGGCTTTGACGTCGACGTCGTTCTCGAACTTTGACGTCGCGTCGGCGACGACGCGCGGCAAAACGCGGAACCGCTTCTGTTTCCGGAACTTCATCATCGTCGACGGGTTCTGGAGCAAGCCGCGCGTGACGCGAAACGCCGCGCGGACGACGCGTTCGTTCGTAGGGTACAGGCGGAGGCAATCGATCGCGGCGCGGGGGCCGCCGTTGGTCAGAACGAGAAACGCGCTGTCCCCCAGCGCGAGCCGGGCGAGGCCCACGAGGCACCTGTGCGCGATATCCTCGGACATCTCGCGGGTCATGCCTGTGATTTTACCCGGAGGGTTCACCGAAACCGCCGTCATCATCACGATCGCGCGCTTGCGCGCCGCGTACATCTGCTCGTTCGTGAAGCCCTTTTTCTTGGCGATCTTCTTGACGACGTTCGTCGTCTTCTCACCGCGGCTTCCGCCCGCGACGACGAGTCGGCCGTCCTCGTCCACCTCCTCCACGGTCTCGCGAACGATCGTCGTGGTGGTCGTCGCGTTATACGCGTCGTACCGGCTCTCCTTGCTCGCCGTCTTCACCATCGACTGCTGCTTCGATGTGGAGCTCGTCACGTTTGACGCGTCCACGACGACGCCGCGCGGCAGAGGCGTGGGGTTGGCGAACTCGGCTTTGGTCCACTCGCGCAGACTGGCGAACTCGCCCTTGAACGAGATGTGCGAGTGCTCCACCAGCCCCTTGCGGATCAGCGCGCGCGCGCCGTTCTCGACGAACACGTCCTGCAGTCGAACGTTTCGCGTGGCGAGCGCGAGCAAGCACCCGATCAACTTCCGCACGTTCTCGCCATTCGGATCCGCCGACTTGGGCCGCGACAGCGCCTCCTTGATGAAGTCCAGCGCCCCAGCGGAGACGATCTTGTCCTGCTGGTCCTCCCCGCCGACGCTCGCCATGGCCCACAGCGCGTGCGCCGCCGCGCCCACGACGTCCATGTCGCCGACAATAGGCGCGCGGGACAAAGCTTCGTTCGCCGCCGGCGCCAGACACTCCCGCACCGCGACGACGACGGTTTTGGGCAGGAGCTTGAACCTCTGCTGCTTCCGCAGCTTGGCCAGCGTGCTGGGGTTGTTGGCGATGCCTCGGAACACGTCGAACGCCGCCACCGCGCACGTCCGGTCGCCGGGGTACAGCTTCAGGCACTCCACGCCGCAGCGCACGCCGCCGAGCATCATCACCATGTACGCCGAGTCTCCGTTCGCGAGGTTCGCGAGCGCTCGTAACGCGCCAAACGCCATAGCCTCTTGCTTGTTTTTCGACAACGTCGGCGGCGGGTTCACCGCCAACATCGCGAGCATCATGACGCTCCGCTTGCGCGCCGCGTACAGCTCGTTCGCGTCGAAGCCCCGCGCGGTGACGGTGCCGGCGCGGAAGTCTTTCCTTTTTTCGTTCGACGAAACCCCGCCGGTGGTCGACGCGTCGCGCTCCACGCGGGACAGCGAGAGGTCGACGCCGCGCATGGAGGATTGCTTTGTAACGATTCGCGTGGTCTCCGTCGTCTCCGTCTCCTTGTACAGCGTCGACGTTTTTTCGCGAGTGAAGTCACTCGCGCTTGCTAACTGCGCCGCGTGGCTCGCGCTGTTCGCGTTCGTGTTGGCGAACGCGCTTTTGAACGCGGCGGCGTCCGCCTCGGAGACGAGCGAGATCTTAACCACGTTTCGGGCCTCGAGCCACTCGAGCGCGAGGACGGTGTCGTTGACCCGCACGGCGTCCAACGCGTTTTCGGCGTCGCCGTAGCTGTACCCGAGCATGACCAGCTGCGCGATGCACACCACCTTCGAAGAAAGCATCGGGTCGATGCGCAGCGGGAACGATGAAGCTACGGGCATCGCCGTGCCGTCCTGCTCGTAGCGGTGTCTCGCAACCTCCGACTGCAACGCGCGGAAATTCTGCGACAACTCGGCGAGACGCGCCTGCGCGGCGCGAAGTTGCGCTCGCTCGCGGTCCGTGGCCGGCCCAGCTTCGCCAGACACGCCCGCGGCGTCGCGCTGCTGCTTCAGCTCCTGCACGGACTGGCGCAGGTTGGCCACCTCCTGCTCGGAGAGAGACAGCGCGGTGACCGCGTTGCGCATCGCCGAGGATGCTTGCTGCAGCATCGCCTGCGAGGAGGACGTCTTGGCGCGAAGCGCCTCCTGCGCGTTCTTCACGGCCATGTCGAAGTCGTGCTTGGACACCTGGGGAGAGAGGGAGACGAGAGAGGGAGACGACGGAGGTTCGGACGACCGCGGGAGGGTTTAAGAGGCGGTGAGCGGGCGACGGGCGAAGGGAAGAGAGGGGCACGGCGCGGCGCGTCCAGTCTCCTTCGGGGATATTCCACGAGCCTGGGAAATGACGGAAATGCCGTCCGAGAGGAGGCGCGCACCATGCCATCCCTAACCTCGACGCCGGCGGCGAGGTCGGGAATCGACTCCGTGTCGTTTTGACTGCCCATGCCCATGACGGCCCGTGCGACGCGGTGCGGCGTCGACGCGTTGGGGACTGCCGAACGATGGCGGGAGCGACAAGTTAAGTACACCATAGCACGTCTGGTAACAGCCACGTGTATGGGCTTTTAGTCTGATGCCTCAAAATCGAAGTGCTGGCACACCATCTGGTAGTCTCGCAAAAGCGAAAAGTCGAGCGCCAGGAAGTCGAGCGGCAGGATGCGAAAACTCGTCGGTCGGCTTTTGCAGCTCGAAACTCCGGCACCTGACAGAACGATCCGCGCCCGCGGCTCGCTGTTCGGGCACGCGCGCGGCCGGGGCCATGGGGGATGACTACCAGCGGCAGGTGTACCAGCTGAACCAGCTCCCGGAGAATCAGGTGCGTGCGCGGCTCATCCGCCGTCGTGCTTCCCCGCGTCGCGTCGCGCGCGCGCGTCGACCCGCGGCCTCTCTCGTCGTGCCCACCGGATTCTCGGAACGCGCGTCGTGTCGAGCGAACGGGACGCCGCCGCGTGCGGCGTGCGTCGCGCGCGAGAGGCTGTCTCGCGGCGAGACCACGCGACGACGACGAGCGACCAGAAACGAGAGACTGACGAGAGACTCGACCCTTCCCCTCGCCGAAACATCGTCGCCCGTCCGGTGTCTCGTTCGACGACCCGCACCGAAACCCGTTCGACGTGAACCAATAAATCATCGTCACCGTCGCCGTCGCAGACGTGCGCCGATTGCGCCGCGTCCAACCCGGACTGGTGCTCCATCAAGCACGGCATCTTCCTGTGCCTGAACTGCTCGGGCGTGCACCGCAGCCTGGGCGTGCACGTCTCGTTCGTGCGCTCCGCCACGATGGACACGTGGACGGTCGCGCAGTTCGCGATGATGCGTTTGGGCGGGAACGAAAAGCAAAAGAAATTCTTCGACAAGTACGGCGTCGTCAAGTCGACGCCGGCGCGCGAGAAGTACAACACCGACGTCGCCGTGGCGTACCGCGAGAAACTCAAAGCGAACGCGGAGGGACGCGAGTGGAAAAAGCCCAAGGGGTTAGGGAAAGGCGAAAGGAGATCGATCAGTGCCGGTCAGTCGTCTTCGTCGTCGTCCAGGCGGACGTCGAGCGGAGTCGCGTCCTCCGCCGACGCCGCCGGCGCGTCCGCGAAGAAACATTCCTCGAGACGCGGTAACGGCGCCTTCGACCTCGCGACCGGGACGGGGTCTCTGCTGCAAACCGCGTACGTCCCAAACGCCGAGGGACATGAGGACGGCTGGCGGCCTCCCAGCCCCCGGCCGCCGCGGGGGGCGATCGAGGGCAAATTCCTGATGGGGCTCTCTCCCCAAACGTGGGTCGCGTTCCTTAAGAAAATCGACCGCCAGGACGACCGCGCGTACCACCTGCGGAAGATGAGCGCGGATGAGCGCTCGCAGGTGGTGGCGTGCATGTCCGGAGCCCCCCCGCCGCCCATGCCGGCGTTCGGGCGCGGGGACAAACACGATCTGGAAAAACGTCGAGGGACAAAGAAAAAAGAGGCTTCCATCGCGAGCGTCGACCCGTTCGGCGACGCGTCCGGCGCGTCCGCCGGCGCGCGCGACGCCGTCGCCGACGCGGACTCCGACTCGGACGACGACCGCGAATCACTCGCCGTTTCTGGGAAGACGAAGAAGACTCCTAAGAAGCCGAAGAAGAAGAAAGATTGGGACGAGAGCTCGGACGACGAAGAAGAGACGTCGAACGGCGGCGGCTCCGACGACGATGTCGATTTGCGCCGCCGCGCCGCGGCGTCCCTTCGAGACGGAGGCGGCGCGGAGGCGGTTGCGAAGAAACGCGCCGAGCGCGAACGCCGCGAGCGCGCCGTCGCCGAGTCGGCGGCGCGCGAGCGCGAGAAGGCGGAGAGGAAGGAGCTTCGGCGACGCGAGAAGGCGAGGGCCGCCGTGCAAGCTGCCGAGGCTGCGGCGATGATGGAGGCGAAGCTCCGCGCGAGCGCGTTTTCTCAAAAGGACCCGGGGATGACGAAAACGAAAACGCGCGCCGGAAGCGATTCGGCGCGTCGCCCGCCGGAAGTCGGCGGGTTCCCGGGGATCCCCGGGATGGAGCACGTGATGCCGGGCCCGCCGCCTCCCGCCGGCGCGAGACTCGGATCGAACACTTATGTGGGGTTCGGGAACCCCGCGATTGGCGGTGGCGGCGACGGATGGATGGGCGGCGCGCAGAGGCAAACAGAGGGTATGCTCGGCCAGGCGAAGGGGTGGCTGAGCGGCGCGCTGAAGACCATGGCGGACAGACTGGACGGGGCGGGTTCGAGTTCCGGCGGCGGCGGCGGTGTTTCTTTCGGGATCCAGGGCGGTCCCATGGCCGAGGCGGAGGCTGCGCGGCAGCGCAAACAGTGGGAAGACGCGCAGCGGGGCTTGTTCCTGGATGACCGGCACGTCGGGAGCCGGGGGGGAAAGCCGGGTTCAAGGAGCGGAGGGGCGGAGGCGCGCTTTTACGACGAGACCTCCGAAGCGAGCGGGTCCGGTTCCTCCGAGAGCGGTTCGAGCTCGAGCTCGGATGACGCGTCTTTGTCGCCGCGGACGCGGCAGCGGAACCTCCGCAAGCGGCACGGCGCGGATGACCCCGCGAACGCGTTCGCGGCGTCCATCAAGGGCCTGGCGAACGGGTTCGGGGGGCAGGCAAACCTCGGCGGGTTCTACTCGGACGAAGACTGATTCGTCGCGAAAGGGGCGTGATGCTTTAATCCTTAGCGCAACCGTTCGCGATTTATTTCCCGGCTCGCCTCGCCCACGGCCCCTCCGCGGTCATCCCCATCTTCGCGGCACACGCGCCCAGCCCGGTGGGCACCCAGTCGTTTATGATCTGCTCGGGGACCCTGAACCGCGGGTAGAAGATTTGGTTTTCTTTCCCGCCCAGCAAGCCGTACGCGCCCGGGAAGTTGTGCAGAAGCGCCGCGTCGGGCACGCGTCCGCGCGATAAAAACGCGTCGTCGAGATCCAGCGCCCACTCCAGGACGCGAACCGTGAACCACAACGCGCCGTACCCTAACAGTACCCACGACCCGAGTCGGCAAACGAACCGTGTCCGGTAGAGCGTCACGTACGTTTTCAACAAAAACCGCGCGCGGCTCTCGAGGCGGGACATGACGCGGAACGAAACGTTCAAGTCGCCGCGCGATCGTTCGCCATCACGATTTTGATCCGTCGCGTACGGAGATCCGGAGATCTCCGGATTCGGAAATCCTTCTCCTTTAACGACTTTGACCCCTCCGTTTTTCACGACCGCGCTTCCAGGTCTGAGTCGCAGTCTCATGAATTTCCCGTCCAGCGTCGGTAACGTCAGCGTCGTGCCTTTTTCGAACTGCTCTTGTGTGAGCGCGACGCGCGCGTAGACGTCGCAATTTTTTACCATGGTTTTTTCGCCCGCCGAAGAAACTTCGCGGCGCTCGAAAAAAACATGCGGCGTCTCGCGCACCACGAACGCGACGCTCTGGAGGTTGTTGGTGTGCATCGCCCCGAAGCGTATCTCGCTCCGATCGTGGCACCCCGGTCGCACGCGCACGGTGAATATCTTAGACTGCTTCGTCGGGACGCCCGAATCGGCGCCCACGACGTGCACGACGATTACCTCGCGTCGTGTGACGCCGGCGAAGAGCTCCTCCATCGTGCACCACACCTCACGCACGATTGTTTCCTCAATGCCCATCGCCGCGCAGTACATGCGCCGCGCGTGTCTCTCCTCCTCGTCCGCCTCCTCTTTGGTCTGGTACGTCTTCGGGTCGAAGCCGTGCTCGTCGAACTCGGCGCGCCGCTCGGGATCGCTCAGAAGCTCGTACGCCGCGCCGATCTCCTTGAACCGGGACTCGGCCGCCTCCTTCTCATCCGAAGTGCGCGCCTTGTCGGGGTGATGCACGCGCGCCAGCTTGTGGTACGCCTTGCGCACGTCCCCGGCGGTGGGGCGGTCGCGCTGTCGCAACCCGAGAACTTCGTACGGGTCGGGAGGAGGGGGCATCGCGGCCGGCGAGCGCCGGACCGCCCAGGCCGCCCTCCTTGTCCGCCGCGCCGCGCGTTGTTAGGCGCTCTCCGCGTGATACCTTCGACGACGCGTTCAGAGGCCCGAACGCAGGGTCGCGGAAAATCGGCGGGGCCGACGAATTTAGGCGCGCCCCGAGTTTCCGTCGAGGACGTCGCCGCGGCGATCGCGCACACCTCTGGGCGCGTCGCCGTCGCGCTCCCGTCAGCAGAGGGCGCGTTCGTCTCGCCTCCGCGATCGTCGCGACCGCTCCGTCGACTCGATCGAGCGCGCGCTCTCGTGACCCCGAAAGGAGACCGGCCGAGTTCGTCCCGCGGCGATCCGATCGACTCGATCGACGGGTCCGATGGCGTCCGCGGCGAAGAAGTACGCCTTCCGCCGTCGGTTCGAGAAGCACAACTACTCGCTGATCGGCGCGGAGCTCTCCGATGACGACGACGATGACGGGCCGGTCACCGAGTCGATGACCGCCGCCGCGGAGGCGGGGCTGGACGCCGCCGCGCTGTCGCACATGGAGGAGCGGGACTTCAAGCACGTCGTCAAGGGGGGACCCGCGAAGATCGCCGAGTACCTCGGCGTGCGGAACCACATCTTGATCCGGTGGAAACAAGCGCTCGACGTGTCGAGCGACGGCGGCGACGACGCGTACGTGTCCTTCGACGAACTCGCGAAGTCGTTGCCGGGGTCCCAGACCGAGCTCGCGAGAGAGACGCACGCGTGGCTGGTGAAGCACGGCGGGATCAATTACGGGTGCCCGGGCGGCAAAGACTTGCGCGCCGGCGATGAAGTGAAGACGGCGCGCGCCGCGGCGGCGGCGAATGTCGGATCGGATTTGGAGAAGAAGAAAGCGCCAGGTTCCGCGGACGTCTCGGACGACGATATCATCGAGCGCACCGTCGTTTTTCTGCGCGGCGCGGACATGAACAGCACCACGGAGCGCCAGATCCGCGCCGCCGTGGAGGCGGACCTCGACTGCGACCTGAGCGATCGCAAGCTGGTGATCCGCTCGGTGGTCACCAAGTTCCTGAGCGACCCGGGGTCGTACGCGCACGTTAAAAACACGAGCGGGACGGACGCGAGCGACGCGGCTTCCGCGTTGGCGAAGGCGGCGTCGGACGCCGCGAAAGGAGCCAAGCCGCGACCGACGAAGCCCGTGATCGTGGTGGGCGCCGGCCCGGCGGGTCTGGCGGCGGCGCGCGCCGTGCGCGCCGACGGCCACGACGTGATCGTGCTCGAGGCGCGCGACCGCGTGGGAGGGCGCGTGTTCACGTGCGCGCCGAACACGAAGGAGAACCCCCTTTCGGTGCCGATCGATTTCGGCGCGTCCATCGTGACGGGAACGGCGGCGGACCCGCGGCGGCGCACGGCGAGGCCCTGGCTCGGCGTTCGCGCCGACCCGAGCTTCGCGACGGCGCGGCAGTTACGGTTGGAGACGCACGCGTTGCGCGACGACTTGCCTCTTTTCGACGGGAAGACGGGCGAAAAGGTCTCCGGTGACGCGGACGCGCGCGCTGAGAAGGCGCGCGACGTGCTCATGGACCACGCGCGGCTGCGCGTCGACCGCGAGGGCGCCGAGGCGCTCGCCGACGTCTCGCTCGAGGAGGTGATCGCCGCGGAGCTCCTCGAGCGGTACGGCGAGGCGAAGAAGGACGCGGAGGAGGAAAACGCCGAAAACACCGAAAATTCCAAAGAAAAACCCATCGAAGAGGCGGATGACGAACGAAAAGAGACTTTGTCTTCCTCGGACCGTCGTTTACTAGGGTGGCACTGGGCCAACCTCGAGTACGGGTGCTCGGCGCCTCTGTCCAAGATCTCCATGGCGCACTGGAACCAGGACGAGGCGTACGGCGGGTTCGGCGGGAAACACGTAATGCTCAAAGGCGGGTACGGCGGCGTGACGGACGCGCTCGCCGACGGGCTCGACGTCAAGACGAACGTCGTCGTCGCTGAGATTCGAAGAGTCGACGGCGACGGCGATGACGGTGGCGTTACGGTCGTCACAAAATCCGGCGATACGTTCGAGGGGAGCGCGTGCGTCGTCACGCTTCCGTTAGGGTGTCTGAAGCACGGCGACGTGGTTTTCGATCCGCCGCTCAGCGAGAGCAAAACAAACGCCATCTCTAAACTCGGGTTCGGTCGCCTGAACAAGATCGCGCTCGAGTTCTCTACGAAGTTCTGGGACGACTCCGTGGACTACTTCGGGTGCGCCGCGGGTGAGGTTGGCGAGTCCGAAACGCGCGGCCGCGCGTTTATGTTCTGGAACCTCGCGCCGGTCACCGGCAAGCCCGTGTTAGCGGCGCTGGTCGCGGGCGAAGCCGCCGAAATCGCCGAGACGGAACCCGACGATAGTCTCCGCGACGCCGCGATGGCGGCGCTTCGCGTGGTGGTGGCGAAGAACGCACCGAGCAACTCCGACGAGAGTCAGAGTCTTTTCACCTCCGCCGTGGTGCCCGACCCGGTCGCCGTCGCGTGCACGCGCTGGGGTGGCGACGTCTTTTCTCGCGGTTCGTACTCGTACGTCGCCGTCGGCGCCTCCGGCGACGACTACGACGAGCTCGGCCGCCCCGAGGGCCGCGTTTTGTTCGCCGGCGAGCACACCTGCCGCGAGCACCCCGACACGGTGGGCGGCGCGATGCTCTCCGGCTGGCGCGCCGCGCGGCACGCCACGCACATCATGCGCGGCGACGCCGGCGAGCCCTTCGACGAGGTGTTCGCGCTGCCGACGCTCGACGACCTGGCAAACGAGGAGGGCGACGACGAGAGCGAGGAGGAGGACGACGCGAACGACAGCGACGGGACCTCCGAGAGCGACGAGGACGACGACGACGTCAAAAAAGGAGGCAAGAAGAAGAAGAAGCGTCGCCGCGGGAAAGGCGAGGAGGGCGACGGCCCCGAGGATGACGACGCCGCGCGCGAGCGCGCGCGTAAACGTCTCGAGCAGGAAGCCGCCGAGCGTCTCGAGCAGATCAAGCGCGACCAAAAAGAAGCCACCGAGGGTAAGGAGGAGGTGAAGAAGGTTTTGCGCGTCGTGGGGGACGGGTTCGGGGTGGTCACCGGATCTACGCACAACTCGAGTACCGCGGAGTTGGACGTAAAATTCGACACTTTTACGGCCCTGGCGTCTTCCCTGGAGACGGCTTCCGGCAGACGCGCGTTCATCGACGCCGCCGACGCGCTTCCCGCGGCGCGCCGCGACTCCTGGGCGTCCGAACGAGGCGGGTTACAAGTACTCGTCCAGTGGATGGAACAGATCTCCGTAAAAGAAAGCGGCGCGGCGCTCGCCGCGCGCGCCATCTCTCTGCTCCTGAAGCTCCCCGCGGACGTGCGCGCGCTCCGCGCGTCGGGCGCCGCGCGCGTCATGCAGCGGCGCTTCGCCACGCACCCCAAGCCCGACGTGCGCCTGCTCGCGCGCAAGTGCGCGCACAAGTGGACGCGGGACGCGGCGAGGGAAAAGGCGCGCGCGCGCGACGCCGCCGCGAACGCGGCGGAGGGCGACGACGAGACGCTGGCGCGGATGAAGAAGAAGAAGAGTGACGCGTTTGAGGACGACGCTCTTGATGAAGACGGACGAAAACGACAAAGACGCGATGATGTGCCGACCGAACCGAACGAAAAAGCCGTCGCGAAGAAGCAGACTGTTGACGAGATGATCGCCGCGGCGGATGGTTTAGCGGAGGGCGTTTCCGCGGCGGAAGCGGCGCGCGCGGCGGCGGCGGCGGAGGCGGCGCTCGCGGCGGCGACGGCGCGCGCGGCGGCGGCGGCGCAGCGTTCGGCGTTGGCGGCTGCTGAGGCGGACGCGGCGCTTCGAAACGCGTGGTCCGCCGGCTCCACGAAGAAAAACGCGTTCAAGCAGAAATCGTTCGAGGAGTACGAGGCGCACAAAAAACGAAAGCGCGAGCACAAAAAGCGCGAAAAAGAGCGACGCGAACGCGAGGACGCCGCCGAGGCGGCGGAGGATGCGCGGATGACGGGCGCCGACACCTCCGTCGGCGGCGTCGACGCGGACGCGAACGTCACCGCGCGCCTCCACGCTTCCGCCGCCGCGCTCGAGATGGACGTCGACGCGGCCGGCGACCCGCACGCCTCCGCGCTCCGCGAGATCCGCAAGCAGGTTCTGAAGTTTGCGCACGCGCACTTGCAGAAGATGGGTAAAAAAATGGCCAAGGAGAAGCGCGACGCCGTCGCCGCCAAGACGGCGGCGAAGGTTTGCGAGAATTCGACTTCGGCGGAGGCGGCGGCGGCGGAGGGGGGAGACGCGGTGGCCAACTTCCTGACGCAGCAGCGCAAATCGAAGATCAAGAAGATGCTGGACGCGTACGTCGCCAGGTAGAGCAGAGAGCGCGTGCGATCGACGTTTCAATCCAATCAAAGGTGTTTCTCGACTCTCCGGTTTCCTCGCGCGCGCGTTTTCGGCGGAAGCGAAACGAAGCGAGGCCTCTTTTGTTTTTGGCGCGACGCATCTCGATCGCAGATCTGGGCGGGCGGGGCTGCACGTGCCCGTCGCGGGGGTCGCGATGTCCGGCTTCTCCGGTGCGGTGAAGCTGGGCGACCTGGATGACTTCATCAACCCCTCGCAGTCGTGCGTGGTGGCGCTCAACGGCGATAAGCTCGACCTCGGGGCCGCGGAGCTCGCCGTCCCCGAGGGCGGGGAGATGCTCTTGCGCAAGCGCGGCGTCCCGTCGGCGGCGTCGCCGCCGGAGACGCCCGTCGTGCGCGGCGCGCCCCTCCCCTCGGCGCCCGGCGAGGCGGTCAAGGTATCTCTGTCGGACTGCCTGGCCTGCAGCGGGTGCGTCACCTCCGCGGAGACGGTCCTGCTGGAGGCGCAGAGCGCCGAGGCGTTCAAGCGGGCTCTGCGCGAGGCTTCCGAGATGGCGGGCGCTTCGGCGTCCGCCTTGGTCGCCGGCGACGACGAAACCAAAACGCCGCGGCGGAAGATCCGCGCCGTCGTGGTCACCGTCGCGCCTCAGTCCCGCGCGTCTTTGGCGCGCGTCGCGGGCTTGAGCGCGCTGGAAGCCGCGCAGAGGCTGACTGGTTTCTTCAAGTCAATAGGCGTCGCGCGCGTCTTGGACGCCGCCGCCGCGCGAGACGTGTCTCTCCTCGAAACCGGCGAGGAGTTTGTCGCGGCCTGGCGCGAGGCGAACGAAAGTAAAAATAACGCCGTCTCCGAAGACGGTCATCAAGAGACAAACACGGTTCGTTTGCCTCTGCTCACCAGCGCGTGTCCCGGGTTCGTGTGCTACGCGGAGAAGACGCACGGCACGACTCTGTTAAAGCACATCTCGGGCGTGAAGTCGCCGCAGGCGGTGATGGGAACCGTCGTCAAGTCGATCGTCGCGGAGGCGCTCGGCGTCGCGCCGGATGAACTTTTTCACGCGACGGTGATGCCGTGCTTCGACAAAAAACTCGAAGCGAGCCGCGCCGATTTTTCGAAAACCACAAACGGGTCTTCCGGAGACACAAACATGTCCTTCACGACGCAGGAGACGGACTGCGTGCTGACCACCGGCGAGGTGGCGCAGCTCATCGCGGACGCGGCGGAGGCGAGCGGAGGCGTGGCTGATCGATCCGCGTTTGGCGCGGAGTTCAACGCGCGCGGCCGCGCCGGCGCGGCGGCGCTGGCGCGCGCGCCGCGCGCCGCGCTGGACGGGTGGCTGGCGTGCGCGGGGACGGGGACGGGGACGGGGCCTTTTGCCGGCGATACCATGGAAACGGACGACGGCGACGCGCGTGTTTCTGTTTCGTCGGATGCTCCCGATTCAAACAGAGAGTTTCTCTACGCCCCCCACGTTCCGGGCGGCGGCGGCGGGAGCGGCGGGTACCTGGACTACACGTTCCGTCGCGCGGCGTTTGCGTTGTTCGGGGTGACCGTTTCCGGTCCCCTCCCGTTCAAAACCCCGCGAGCCAAGAACCCCGACCTGCGCGAGGTGACGCTGGAGGTGGGCGGGAAGACCGTGCTGCGGTTCGCGACCGCGTACGGGTTCCGGAACATCCAGAACGTCGTGCGCAAGTGCAAAGCGTCGAGTAATAACTCGAAAAGCGGCGGCGTGTCGTCTTTGGACGCCTCCGCCAAAACGTCTTCGTACGATTTCGTGGAGATCATGGCGTGCCCCTCCGGGTGTTTGAACGGCGGCGGGCAACTTCCGCCTCCGCCGGCGTTCGAACCCGGGTTCCGTCTGAGCGCGGACGCGCCCTTACCACAAAGCATCGGGGTGGGACACACCGCGAAGCAGCTGCTGGACGAGCTGGAGGAGCTGTACCACACCGGGTCGATCGGCGGTTTGTCAGACGTCGACGGGAAATCGGGGGTCGTGGCGAGAGAGCCGTCGGCGAACGGCGACGCGGCGCGATTGTATCGCGAGTTCGTGGGCGGCGACGTGGGGTCGGCGCCCGCGAAAGCGCTGTGGCACACGCGGTACCACGACCGGAGCGCGGAGGCGGCCGTCGCGGCGGGGGGGAGCGCCGCGGCGGCGGCCAACCTCAAGATAAGCAGCGACTGGTAGAGAGGTCGAAGGTAGGGCTACTTTCGAAAGAGGAGAGTCTGCGTATGTTTTTTTCGTCCGCGCGCGGCGAGGTTTTCCGAAGGCGATGAAATTGAAAGACTGCGCCGGCGCCCCCGTCATCGTCAGATTCGCGCGCGCGTCCGGCGGATGGACCTGCAGGCGTTTATCATCCGCGGCCAGGTGTTATCGTTGATGCGCAAAGCGCTCCGCGCGGCAAGACAAGCCCCCCCCGAGTCCCGCGCCGAGATTCGCGCCGAGATCCGACGCAGCTTCGAGACCTCGCGCCACCACGACGATTCGAGGACGATCAAGCACCTGCTCAGCGACGGGCGCATCCTCGTCAAGCAGCTCAAGGAGATGGTGGGCTTGACCACGTGAAACCCGGCGGTTGAAAGGGCACAAAACACGTAGCACACGGCGCAGGCGAGGCGCGTAGCGGTAGTTCACGGCGACGCACGCGGCGACGATGCTCGCCTCGAGACGCGCCGCGGCGCTTCGAACCTCCTTTCCGGGATATTTTTCCGCGGCGCGCGCCGCCGCGAAAAACGGCGGCGACGGTCAGCGACGAACGGCGGAACCGTTCGCCCCGAAAGAAAACCACCTCCCCACGCAACCCCCGAGCGACCCCACTTTGTTCTACCGCTCGCTGGCGAAACTGGGGGGGAAGCACGCTCTGTTCGGCCGCTGGCTCGAGGACCGAGTGTCGCGTCTCGAGGTACCGGTACCTAACCACACGGGCTCAGACTCGGCAAAAACACTCGACAAAAACAGTTTTTACGTCCACCCGTCGCTCGAAGCGCGCCGCGCGCCGGGCGCGGGCGTCGGCGTCTTCGCCGCATCCGCCATCGCCCCCGGGCACGTAGTGTTCCGCGTGCCCTCCGCTCTGTTCGAGACGCTCTCGGCGACGCACGCCCAGACTGTAGCGCGACGAAGAGCGTTTGAATTCGTCGAGCGATGCGAAAAAACGTGCGCGGCGCTGGGCGCGCCGTCGTTCGCGACGCACGCGCTCTTCGCGCTTCACGTGCTCTTCGAGCTGGGGGACGTCGACTCAGAAAACAGGGGCTACTTAGCGTCTTTACCGAGTAGTCGCATGACGGAGAGTAACGCTCTAAACGCTCACGTCGATGATGCGAGTGACGTCGACGAGAACGCGGAGATGTCTGTGCCTCTGCTTTGGGACGCGAGAAAGCTCGCGACGCTGCGCGGCACGCCGACGCTCGCGGCTGTGGCGCGGCGTCGCGCGTTCGTGGAGGCGTTCCACGCGGCGCTCTTCGGCGAAAACGCCGAAAACAATTCGGTTTCTTTGCACCAATTCAAGTGGGCGCTGAGCACGATCCTGTCGCGCGCCACGTCGGGCGCGCGCGCGCCGTACGCGCTCGCGCCGGGGGTGGACCTGTTCAACCACGGCGGCGCCGACGCCAACTGCGCGCTCGAGGCGAAGCGTTTCCTTGGTTCCCTCACGCGCGCCGAGACGGACCTTTCTTTTTCGGAAACCGAAACCGCGAAAGAGTACGCGTCGTTGGCCGTCTCGTGCGTTTCCGGCGCGTCCGCGGACGCGCAGCTCACGATTTCGTACGGCGACGCCGCGGACAACGACCGGCTGCTTCGCGTGTACGGGTTCGCGCTTCCCGGTAATCCGAACGACCGGCGGGAGTTGCGTTTGCGCGTCGAGGGCGCGGCGCTCGAGAGCTGGCGCGCGTTCGAGCGCTTCGGCCCGGGGATACACTTGGCGCGGCGCGCCATCTTGCGGAAACACGGGTTACCGCGTTTAGCGTCCTTCGACGAGCTGGAGGCGGAGATGGAACACGAAGACGCGTTTCGGACGGCGGAGAAAGCCCTGGGCGGCGGCGTCGCGTTTCGCGATCCGGGGGATTTCCGGAGCGCGCTGGGAAACGCGTCTTCGGATCCCGCCGAAAACGCCGAGACAAGTTCTGAAGACTTAAACGAAGACGTTAAGGGCGCCGTCTTCTTCGACGACGTCGAGCTCGACGCGGAGCCTCTGCGTTCTTCGGGAGCGAGCTCTAGGGGCGATGACGAAGAGCGAAGGGCGGCATCCGGCAAAACTCCGCGCGATATCGTCTGGCGGTGCTACGTCGCGCACCCGGCGGCGGCACCGTTCCCGGCGAGGCCGTCTTCTCCGATGGACAGCGCGTCGCCCGAGGCGGAGCGTTTGTCGGACCTCGCCACCGCCGCCGCGCGTGGCGTCCGCGGCGGCGCCGTCTCCGCGGACGCGCTTCTCGCCGCCGTGCGCGTGCATTTGTTAACGGGCACGGAGCCCCCCGGCCCGGACGGGCACGAGCCCGACCCCTGGGCGCCGGTGTCGGAGATGAACGAAGCGGCGACGCGCGCGGTGGTTGGCGAAGCCGCGTACGCGGCGTTAAGAGCGCACGTCGAGTCGCTCCGGCCGAACGTCAACGACCAAGGCGAGGGCGCTGCGACGACGCACGGACAAGAGTCCGCGGCGGAAGACCACGGGCACTCGCACGGACATCACGGCCACGGACATCACGGCCACGGACATCACGACCACGGCGCAATCGGCGACGAGGGCGAGAGGGACCCTTTCGCCGCGCCATCCTCGGACCCGCGCGCGGCGCTCTCGCCGGCGGCGGCGGCGGGGGCGCGGCTGGATCTGGCCGGCGGCGAGGCGTGGGCGCGCTCGGCGCTGGCGCTGCGCCGCGGGCAAGAGGAGATCCTAGAGCACGTGTTAGGGCGAAGTAGCATTTAAAACGAAGCACCTCACCTCGGTCATGAAGCGCTTCGGTATTCCTTTCGAAAGGAGTTTACTTTCGGTACATAACACGCGAGAGCGCAAAAAAATGTTCATAAAAATGCTCACGTCGGCGTCTTCGACGGCGACACGCCGGGTGCCCGTAGTCCGTCTGCCTACCTTCTTCGCCTGGGCACGACGTCGAGCTCGAACGGTTCCGGCCTCAGCGTGATGAGCGCGCGCGGCTTCGGCGGCGGCGCGCCAGGCTTGAGCCGCAGGTCGACGCCTCGCGCGACCATCGCCAGCACGAGCGTGGCCTCCATCATGGCGAAGCCCGTGCCGATGCACACGCGCGGCCCCGCGCCGAAAGGCACGTACGCGCCGTTGGGCCCCATGCCCCGCAACGGGTACTCGGCTTTTCCCCCCGGTTTTGTTTCGAGCCACCGGTCGGGGTCAAACTCGAGTGGCCTTTCCCACTTGCGCGCGTCGCGGTGCAGCAGGTACGGCGCCACGAGCACCGTCGTGCCCTTCGGGAGGTCGTACCCGGCCACGGTCACGTCCTCCGCGCAACACCGGCCGACCATGTACGCCGGAGGCGCCAGCCGCATCGTCTCGTACACCACCGCCTCGCAGTACTTGAGCTCCGCGTAACACTCCGCGGCGGCGCGCGGGGTCTCGGAACCGTCCGCACCGTCGGACCCGAGGACGCGCTCCGCCTCGGCGGCGCACTCGGAGGCCACGGACGGGTGCTCGGCGAGAAACGCGCAGCACCAGGAGAGCAAAATGGCGCTCGTCTCCTGTCCGGCCACCATGAGGGTCATGAGTTCGTCGCGAAGCGACGCGTCGTCCATGCCGCCGCCGTCGCCCTCCTCGTCGACGGCGTCCAGCAAACGATCGAGCAGGTCGGAAGACGCACTCGAGTTAATATTCGTACGAACATCGGAGAGTATTTCGTCTCGCGACGCCGGAGACGCCTCCGCTGTACGTTGTGCGTTTTTTTTTTCGACGTCAACGTCGACCCAGTCCTCGGCGGCGTCGTCCCAAACCACGCGAGGCGTTCGGCTCGCGGAGTGGGGGACGTCTCCCGTTTCCTTTCCCCCCTTTTGCTCAGATAAACGCCTCGCCCTCCTCTGTGTGATGAGTTTGTAGACCTCTTTGTCCAGCTTCGCCACCGCGCGGTTGTACGCGAGGTTGTCCGGCGTGGGCACCCACTCCGGAACTATAAACCCGACGGAGCTTCTCTTCCCGAAAAACTCAAACGCGTCGCGAATTGCGTTTGTGATTTGACTCGCGCGCGCGCCTCTAACGTCCGCGCCGAACAGCGCGTCCGCGACGATGGTTAACGTGAGATCGTTGAAGTCGTTATAGACGTCTCGTAACTGCCGCGTGCTCCACTTCGTGCGTAACAACGCATCACCGGCGTTTACCATCGACGCCGCGTACGTCTCCACGGCGGCTTTGCGAAACGCCGGGTTAGACAGCCTTCTTTGTCGCGCCCACACGTCGCCGTCGCTGACGAGCAGCCCCTCGCCGGCGAGGGACGAGCCGGGGAAGAACGCGGTCCCTTCCTTTACGAACGATGACGAGCGGTCGATCAGAACATCCTTCGCCGCCGCCGCGTCGCTCACCAAGACGCACCGCTCGCCGGCGAGGCGCAGCCCGACGACGTCGCCGTGTTTTTTCTGCGCGTCGACGATGTACTTGAGGGGATCCGCGCCGAGCTCGACGGCGGCGTCGCCGTCGGGCCCGGGCGGGAAGTTCGGCGGCGGCGGTTCCAGGGACCGGCTGAGCAGACGCGCCGCCTGCGCGGGGAGGGACGCGAGGTCCGCGAGCGCGTCGTCCGCGGTCGTCGCCGCGAGGCGGGGAGGGACCGGGGGACGACGCCTGTTCGGACGGGACGAAGAGGAGGACGGTGACGTCGATTTCGGCAAACGCGACGGCGTGCGGCGTTCGCGCCTCCGGTCCGCGCCGCCGACGGCGCCGACGCGCGTCGACGCGACGTTCGGCGCGAGCGCGCGTCTCTCCATCCGATCGCGAGAGCACGAGTCGCCCGCGAGACCGAGGCTGCGCGCTGATGAGTGACGACGACACCGACGCTGACGACAGCGCTTTTTTCTCTGAGGAACCGAGATCCCGTCATCGCGACTGGGTCGTTATCCGTTGCGCGCTTCTCAGTCGGCCACTCCGAAGCGCGTCCGTGAGCGACGCAGGCACACGACGACGATGTTCGGTAACCTTTTCGGCGGTTCCGGCAGCAAGAGCGGCAGCAAAGCCTCTGTCTCCGCGCCCGGTGCGTGTCCTCGTCGGCGTCCTCGCGGCTCGCGGGACGACGTTCGGAGCGCGTTCCGCCCCGTTCGTGGCTCGTGACGGACAATCTCGTGCATTTCCCGAGACGCGGCCCCCTTCCGCGCTGCCGTCCCGACACGGCGCTGACCCCGTCTCCGCCTTTTTCTCCGAACGCATCAGGCAAGTGCCCCTGGTCCGACTGCAGTTGCGGCGTCGGGTGCAAGTGCGGCGCCGCGTGTAAGTGCGGGAGCAAGCGGCGTTAGATCTCCCTCTCTCGCATCTCTCCACGTGGATTAGAAATCGATAGACTCGCTCCCGGTCAATCGTCATGTCCTTCAGCCTCGAGCGGACGACGAACGACCTGCAGGACGAGGCCATGGCTGTCGCTGAAGGCGCGGCGAAAGCCGCGTTCGGCACGAGGTTCAAACGCGTCCCGAGGGCGCTCTTCGCGAAACTCTCGCTGCCCGTCATCTCCGTCATCGCCGTCGTCGCGTTCGTGTTCGGCGCGACGATGGACGTGTTACGAAAGTGGGCCGCCGCGGCGGATTCCATCCAACGCGAAACGACTCTTTTGTCCTTCTGGAGCCTCACTTTACACGAGTACGTGCTGAGTTTCACGACTACGCTCGCGATGGTCATGTACCTGTGCTGCGTGTACCGCGACCCCGGGCGAGTTCCCGCGGGGTACGCGCCGGACCCGGAGTCGCTTTTGGCAAACGGAGCGTTAGTCGAGCTCAAACGCAAAGGCGGGTCTCGTTTTTGCAAGAAGTGCGTTAAGCACAAGCCCCCAAGAGCGCACCACTGCCGCCAGTGCAACCGCTGCGTGTTACGCATGGACCACCACTGCGTGTGGGTGAACAACTGCGTGGGACACAGAAACTACAAGAGTTTTTTTTTGTTTCTCTTCTACGTCGTCGTGAGCATATGGCACGCGACTTCGTTGTTAGCGTCGCACGCGTACCTCGCCGGATTCGCAAACGAGCCGACTTGGCGAGACGACTCGGAGGTATACAGAAAACAACACAGAGGCGCCTCCGCGGCGTCTGCGATCCCCGTCGGCGTCGCGGAGGTGGCCGCGCTGACGCTCGCCGTGCCGCTGACGCTCGCGCTCACGCTGCTCTTCGCGTGGCACTGCTACCTGGTCAGCCGCAACAAAACAACCATCGAGCACTACGAGGGAGTAAGGGCGTCGTCGTCGTCCAGCGCGGGGGGAAACGTGCCGCCGCTGCACGCGACGGAGGGCGAGGCGAGACACCCGTACTCGCTGGGTCTGCGCGCGAATTTGCGCGAGATTCTCGGTCCGCGCGTGCTGTGCTGGCTCGCGCCGGGGTGCTCCATCGCGGGCGACGGCCTGGCGTTCGCGAACGTCGCCGAGTACGGCAAGTGGAAACGCGCGCGCGCGCGAAGAGAAGAGGAGCTGACGCTGAGCTGATAGTCAGCGATTTTTGCAAGCGTACGTGTAATACCGCGAAGCGCGCGTAGACGACTCCTTCAACCGGATGACTTTTTGACCGCGTCGCGTGTGGAACGAAAAGCGCTAAAAACAAAACGTCTCACGAATCGAGCAATCGCACCGCGCGAGATTTTCGCCGGCGGCGCCTCGACGTGACGAACGCGAGAGGCGTCGTCGAAACCTCCGACTCCGAGGAAGAGGCGTCTGAGGCGTCTTCGTTTTTTCCGTCATCGTCATTCCCGTCGTCGCCTCCGTCGGCCTCCGCCGCCGTTCCGACGGTTTCCCGAGAGGGTGGGTTTTTTTCTCCTCCCGAAAACACGGGGTTCGCCTCGACCGCCACCGACGCCGGCGCGCGCGCCGCGTGGGGAGGCGTGCGCGGCCTTCGCATCTTCGTCTTCAGGCTCGGTTCCGTGTACACCACCGGCTTGTGTCTGTGCCTGAGCGCGCGGCGCGGGGTCGAGGTCGGCGGAGGTTCGGACCCGGCGGACGTTTGGACGTTTTTTTTTCCTCGCGTCGGAGGTCTCGTCGCCTCCCCCGGCGTCGCCGTCTCGCGCGCGGCGAAGCCGCGGAGGTTCACGCGCGGGGCCCCGCTCGTCGCCGGCGGGGGCATCGTCGGCTCGGCATTTTTCGGTGACTGACGCGACACGCACGCCGAGGCGTTTTCCGAAACAGAAGGAACGTGTAGAAGGAGCGTGTTCGAGACGCCGCGGATCGGCGACCACGGCTCGGGCGAGGGCGGCGCGGAGTCGTTTTGTGTCGGAAAACTTTCGCGAAAAGACCTTCGCGACGTCGTCGACGCGGCGGGCGAAGCGTACGCGTTTTTCCCCGTCGATCGGTTCGCGGGCGACAGACGGAGCGCGCGCTGGAGCCGCAGCAGACTGGCCTGCGCGTCCACCTGGATCCTGAGCTTGCGGATCTCCTCGCGCGCCTCGCCCAGGCTGGTCTAGGTTTAGGCGAGAGGAACGGGTTCGAGACGACGTCAGAGAAACCTTTTTTTTTCGACCGCGAGGAGAGAGCCTGCGCGCTCCCAGATGTGTTTCGAGAGAAGACGAAACGTGCGGGTCTTTCTTTCATCACGCACCAGGAGCTCGCGTCGCAGCCGCGCAGCCTCCGCCTGCTTCTCCCTGTGCATCGCGACGACGATACCCGCTTGCGCCTCGGCGTTCGCCGCGACCGTCGCGCGCCGGCGCGCGTCCGCCAGGTCTTGCCGCAGCTGCGGATACGAGAGGAGGGTGCGGTCAGGCCCGGTGGGGTCGTTGCGCGGGAGCTGCCGCGTGCGTCGGGCGGGAACGAAACAGGACGCACCTTCGCGTTGTGCTGCGCGAGTTCCTGGTTCACGATCACGAGGCGCCTGAACGTGGTCTGCTGCGGCGCGGGCTGCGTCGCCGAGGGGGGTTCCGGCGCGCGCGGGCGCGCGTGCCACGGCGTGTCGCGCATGGAGCACGTGCTTCGGTCGTTTCGAGACGCACGCCGCCGGCTTCGCGAGGCGGAGGGCGACCGAAAAACCGCTCAACGCAACGAGCTCCGGACTATATAGAGGAGGAACGCGGCGTACAGGCGCGCGGCGTCTTCCGTGCTCCTCACGCGTCGCAGGTTGCTCGCGACCACGGCGAACGCGTGCGTCAGGCTCATGCGCGTCTCGGCGCGCTCGCACGCGGGTGCTTCCGTGTGGCGGGAACGAAACAGGAGACACGTTTTAAAATTTCTTCGAGAAGAAAAGCGAAAAGCAGAGCGCGAGCACTTTTCGTCGCGCGTTCTGCGCGCGCGCCATGGCGCCGGACGCGCGCGAGCCGCGGCTCCTTCACGTGCTGACCGATGCGCGCGGCCGCGACTTCGCCGCGCTGGACGACGCTCTGGGCGAGGCCGGCGGCGCGCTCGTCCGGCGCGCGTGCGTCGCCGTCCGCGGCCTCAGCCCCGTGGGCGTCGAGACCGCGCGACTTCTGCTCGCGTCCGACGTGGGCGAGATCGTGCTCTTGGACGAACCCCGAGACGCGGCGGTGACGCCGGCGGATATCGGCGCCACGAGCGTGCTCACCGAGGAGCACCTGGGGAAGCCGCGATCGCGAGCCGTCGTCGAGGCCCTGAACTCGCGGCGGTTCCGCCCCGCGCATCGCGAGTCGCCCGTGGTGCGCGCGGCGGGACCGCGGGATGCGCCCTGGACGGGCCGAGGCGAGACGGTCGCGCGCGACGACGAACGCGTTTTGGGTTCATCGTCGCGTCGCCCCGACGTGCTCGTGAGCGCGTGGCATCTCGACACGCCGTGGATGGCTGACGACGGTTCGTCGGACGGCGTCGCGTCCGCCGTCCTCGAACACGGAGGCACGCACGTGCTCGCCGCCGCGCCCGGGCTCTTCGCGTTCGTGCGCGCGGCGAGAAAAAAAACGACGCGAGAAGAAAACGAAAAAGAATCCTCCGTCGAGGACGCGAGCGCGTCCTCCGACTCCGACTCGGACGAGCTTTCTCTCGCGTTTCTTCGAGACTCAGACCGTGACTCCGTGCGCGTTCCGGAGCGGAGGTTCCGCGACGCGCGGCTCGCGCGCGCGCCCGTCTCGCTGGTCGAGAGCGTCGTCCCCGCGGACGACGACGACGACGAAGAGACGGGAAAAACCGCGAAGCTTTTTTTCGTCACCGTGTGCGACGCGAACGCGCACGGCTTGCGCGAGGGCGACGGCGTCGCGTTCATCGACCCGCTCGAGTGTAACTCGAGGACGAGCGCGGAGGGGACCGCGGGCGCGGTCGCGCGCGGTGGTGAGCGGTCGCGGTCGGTCGCGGGTGTCGTTCGGTCGATCGCGGGGCGCCACGCGTTTTCGGTTTCGATCGAAAAAGCGACGTTACGCGGGTGGGACGCGTCGCGTCTGGCGGGGACGTACGTTCGCCAGCGTCGGCGTCGGGACGCGCGCGACGTGAGCATACCGGCCGCGAGCGCGGCGGCTTCGAACGGCATCGTTCGTCGCGACACGTACGTCGGTTCGAAACGTAAACGCGAAGCGTCGGAATCGAAAAAGGGAGACGACGGCGTCGCCGCCGACGCTTTTTTTTCGCGCGAAACGAAAAGCGACCGACGTACCGCCGTCGACCCGCGCGACGTCTTCGGGGTTTCGTCGTTCGTCTTCGCGCGCGACGCCGCGACCGTCCCGCCCGCCGTCGCGGCGGCGCGTGTCGCGACGGCGTTCCTGCGGCTCTCGTTTTTGAACGAACGGCGAGACGTCTCGGACGACGTCGACGCGAGCGGGAAAAACAAAGACGTCGCGAATGGATCCGTCGACGATTCCTCGCGCGCGATCGAAGCGTTGCGGCGCGGCGCGCGCGTCGCCTTCCCCCCCTGCGTGGGCGTCGCCGCCGCCGTCGCCGCGCACGAGACGCTCAAGACGCTGGCCCTTGTTCAGATCCCGCTCGTGGAGATCGCGTCCGATCGCGGCGGCTGGTTCGCGCACGACTTTCTCGAGCTGGACCCGGCGTTTTCGCGAAGAAAAAAAAGCGCTTCCCCCGTTTCGTCGTCGCGGAACGAAGACGCGGACGACGACGACGTAAGCCTTGGGACGAATCAGAGCTCAGCCGTTACCGTGGCGGATTTGATCGGCGCCGACGTCGTTCGCGAAGCCGCGGCGCGCGAGACGGTCGTCGTGGGCGCGGCGGCGTTCGGGCGCGCGTTCGACGAGACGCTCGCGCACGTCGCGCGCATTCGTGAGGCTCGCGCGCGCGCGTCAAGCCTTGGCGCGCGCGAGCCTCCGCCTCCCGAGGCGCCGATACGATCCTACCCGAGCCTCGACGCCGTTCCCGCGTCGTATTTGGCAAATGCCGTGGACGTGCTCATCGTCGCCGGCGTGGAGGGGTTCGAGTCGCGCCGAGCCGCCGACTCTTTGTCGACCTCTCATCGATTCAGTCTGATCGACGTCGGCGTCGAGAACCACTCGTACTCCGCGTACGTCGCCGCGAAAGACGTCACCGCGCCCTGGTCCGTCTCCGGCGCGTTTGACCGTTCGGAGCCCTCGTTCCCGTCCTGCGTCGTGGGGAACTTCCCGCACACGTTTCCGCACTGCGCGCAGTGGGCGCGCGAGCGCTTTAATAGGGCGTTCGTCGAGATGCCCACGCGGGTCCGCGAGTGGGCGGACGCCTGGACGTCGTTCGCGGCGCGAGACGATGACGATGACGAAAACGAAAACGACGCTGTTCGAAACCGACCCGATCGCGAGGCTTTTTTTCGGGAGAGAGCGGGCGCGTCCATGAAGGCTTCGTGCGACGAAGAAGCGCACGCGTTCGTGATCGCCGTTTGTCACGCGTCGTCCGCGTTGAAACACGGGCGCTCCACGCGTGACGGCGGCGACGGCTTTCGGCGCGCGTGCGTTGAATGGGGCGTCGAATCGTTCGAGCGTTTGTTCAAACGCGAGCCGCAAAACTTGCGTAGAGCGAACCCCCCGGAGTCGAAAACCGCGAACGGCGCGTCGTTCTGGTCGGGAACCAAACGCCTTCCAAACGCGCTCGCGTTCGACGCGACCGACCCGCGACACGCCACGTTCGTCGTCGCCCACGCGATGCTCTTCTCTTCGCTTTTTTCGGTCACCGAGGTGAGATCGAACGACGACGAAGAAGACAAAGAAAAGCCCTACGAGCCCGAAAGAAAAAGAAAAGACGCTTTGAACGCGCGCGCGTTTCTCGAGACGCTTCGGAGGATGACGCGAAATCGCGAGGAGAAGACAAAGAAGAGCGACGCGGACGACGCTGAGACGAGAAGAGGCGACGACGAGGGTACCGGCGAAAGAACGTTGAAGGACGCAGAAGCGGAGGCGTCGAGTGCGGACCGTCTCGCCCAGGCGACGCTGGACGCGTTCGAAGACGGACGAAACGTAAAAGCTTTTCGTCTGTCGCCGTCGACGCCTTTCGACGGACCCCGCCGGGATCCGACGCGCGCCGCGTTCGTCGCCGCCGCCGCGGCGTGCCGCGCGGTCGTGTTCGGCGTGCCCGTTCCGCGCGAGCGCGAGCTCGCCGCCGCCGCCACGGGTTCGCGCCCGGGAACTCCGGCGCCGGCGGCGTTCGCCGCGGCGCTCGCCGCCGTCGAGACGTATAAGCTCGCCGCGTCGACGGCGGCGAAGTCGTCTTCGCTCCCGTTTCCGCAAGACTCCGACGCCGACGAGACCTCCGCCGCGGCGAGGAACCTGTCGGACTTTCGTCTCGACGAGAAACCGCTTGAAGCGTGCTCCTCCGCGGCCTATGCGTTCCGGTGCTCGTACGGCAGCCTGGGCGGCCACGCGCACGTCTCCGCGTCGCCCGCGGCGCTGGAGACGAAGACGGCGAAGACTTCGCGCGGAGATTTGCGGTTCACGGCGTGGGACGCTTTTGTTTTCGACGCGCGCGACGGCGCGACGCTTTCTTCTTTCCTCGAAAAGTTCCGCGCGGCGGTCGGGTTAGAGCCGTCCACGGTGGCGCGCGGCGCCTCGCTGCTCTTCGCGGACTTCATGAACCTCGCCAAGCCGGAGACAGCGGCGAGGATGAACACGCCGCTGAAAACGCTGTTCGAGGACGTCTTAGACGAAGTTTCAGACGAAGAGCGGACGAAGAGCGCACCCAAACGCGTCCTGGTGTCGGTGACGGCGTGCGACGAAAACGACGACGACGTCGAGATCCCGGAGGTGTGGGTGCGGATTCGGTGAGCGCTCGGAAGGACGTATCACGCGTCCATAGACGACGTTTAGGGCGTTTGACATCGACGCGAAAGAAAAAGGTTGCTCTCGTTAATAATGACGCATCACCACTTTCGTATGAATATTTCGCTTCGACCGATCACCCCGCGAACGCGCCGTCGTCGTCGCCGACGGCGCCGCGACTCGAGCCCGACCCGAACGAAGAGACGACGTCGGAGGTCCGGTCGAAGTCGCGCGCCGTTCCGTCGGCGTCGTCGCCTCCGGACGGGTCCGTCGGCTCGACGTCGTCCGCCTCTTCGAAACCCGCGCCCCGCGCGAACACCGCCGAGGCGACGGAGGCGGTCTTCGCGGTGTCTTTGTCGGACGAAAACGCCTCGCCCTTTCGTTCCGCCTTCTCGAACCCGGAGTGCGCGAACGTGCCGGCGACGCCGGACATCCAGTGGTCCAGCGAGGCGCCGACGGTCTTCTCCGAGTCGTCCGCGGCGTTCCCCGCGTCGTCCGCGCCCCGGCTGCGCCCGACGGCGGCTCTGGCCCTGCGACCGGACTCGGGGTCGGCGACGCACGCGTCGCACGCCGCGGCGTTCTCGTGGCACTCCACCACGCACGGCTCAGCGAAGTGAAGCACGCCGGCTTTCGCCATGCGCGTCAGCACGGACCACTCGCGAGGGCTCAAGGCGTCGCGAGAGACACTCGGCGTCGAGGCGTCCGCGCCGTCCGCGCCGAGCCCGGAGGCGTCTTTCTCGAGTCTTGGAAGACTCGTCTTCGTTCCCTTCCGCTCGTCTTCGTCCCCGAACAGAAGACCCGGACGCGTTTCGTCGAGAGACGCGTCGAACCCGCCCCGCTCGTGGTACGCGTCCTTAACGCCCGCGAACGACTGCGTCTGGAACCCGTACAGGTTCACCTCTCGGCATTTGTGCGCCGCGACGAGCGCGCCGTAGAGCTCGGGCGAGAAACCTTTCCCGAACGACGAAGAAACGGCGCCGTCCACCCAGTTCAGGAAGTCCGGGTGCACGACGTGCGCCTCGCTCTCGGGCTTCGCCAGGCGCGCGGCGAGGTAGCGCTTGAAGGAGACGGAGTCGCGAACGAAGCGAACCGTCTTCGTCGGGGCGTCCTCCGGTTTTTTTTTGTCGCCGTCGGGATCGTCCTCGGAGAGATCCCCGAAAGGATCCCGAGCGAACCCTTCGGGACGCGTCACCGGAACGCTCGTGACCCCCTTCTCCCGGCGGGGCAGCGCCTCACCCAGGTACTGGCTCTGCGGGTTCGAGTCCTGGTCGTCCACCACCAATCGGAACGTCGTGCGCGACCCAACCGCGTTCTCGTACCCTATGACCGGATCGTCGCCGAAGCGGAACACGACGTCGTGCGCGTCCACTTCGAACCCGAGCGGTACCTCGTGTTCCTTGGACGCGTGGAAGCCCCCCCGACCGACCAGCGCGCACCGGTGAAACACCGCCTCGTCGAACGGACCGCGCTCGGGAAGGCGATCGCGCGTGCTCTGCGTGATCTTGCCGAACTTCGCCGGCGGCGCGGGAGGCGGATCGAGAAAATCGTCGGCGACAACGACGGTGTTTTGTCCTTCACCCGAAGCCGAAGACGAAACCGATGAAGCGGCGGATCGACCCTCCGCTTCGCTGACGATTCCGACGCGACCGTCCGCCTTGTGCGCGAAGGAAATCGCCGACGAGTCCGAACGCGACCCCGAGTGGAAGTCGGGGTGGCCGTCGTCGACGCGCGAGAGCGAAAGCGTCGCCGCGCCGGAGGTCTCGGAGGTCTCGTCGCGTCTCGTCCAGTCGTCCTCCACCTCGAGGTGCTCCTCGGCGGCGACGCCGGCGTTGTGCGCGGCGGCGTCCGACTCGATCGGCCGCGCCTCGAGCTTGGCGGGCGCGTTCTCGCGCGTCAGCGTCATCGAGCCGCCGAACCCGCGCGCGAACCCGGCCAGCACGGGGTCCGGTTGTGAACCGGAACCGGCGAGATCAGTCGGATCCGAAGTCTCCGAAGTCGGCGCGAGCGCGCGCGTGATTCTGCACGCCTTGCCCTCGAACATCGCCGCGCACTGGCATTCGCCGCCCAGCGCGCACACGCCGTGGTGCGAGCACCGCTCGCACGACAGCAGAACACCGCTCGTCGCGGCAGTCGACCGATCGACCGTGCGCGTCTCACCCGTTCGCAACTCGTCGAGGTCGTCGCGAACGCTCGCGACGGCGTCGAGGTCGTCGAGGTCGTCGAGAGCGCCGACGGAGGCGTCGTCGCCGTCGGCGGAGGAGGAGATGGAATTTTTGTTTTCGTCATCCTCCTCCGTCGAGAGAGCGCCGTGCCTTTTTGCGTGCGTTCCGGCGTCAGCACCGCGATCGGCTCGCGGGGGGGGATGCCAGACGAGCCGCGGGTCGTTCAGGGTAGCGCCGTCGCGCGCGCCGCGCATGGGGTTCAGACCGCTCGAGAGCGCGGCGAAATTTTTCGCGACGTCGTCCGGGTCGTCCCCGAAGCGAGTCTTCGACGCGCCGACGTCGGCGTCGGCGTCGGCGTCACGCGCCGCTCCGCCCGCGAACCCGTCACGGGTCGCGTGCGCGAGGTGCGCGAGGCCGCCCACGGAGTGCTGCAGGCCGCCCATCGCATCCGCCGCGCGGTCGACGCTGGAGGCGAGCGACGATGCTCCGCCCTCCGAGGCGCCGAGACCGTGGTGGCGGTGGTGCGCGCCCGCCCCGCCGCGGATCCCGCCCTCCGTGGAGTCGTGCAGCGTTTCGACGACCGGGTCAATGACTTCGTGCATCCACGCCGTGGCTTTCGTCTCGATGGCGTCCTCGATGCCCCCGAAAAACGCGTCGTGCGCGCGATCCGGGTCCGCGCGGTCACCCGAACCGCCGTCGAGCGCACCGTGATGCCGGTCGCGGATACCGTGCGCGCCGTGGAGACGCGCGCGCGCGTAGTCGACATCCCCGGGGCTGTGTCTTCCGGCTCTGCGCCCGCTCAGCGCCGCGTGCGCGGGCATGTCCCTCTCGACGTGGTTGTGCGAGTGCCCCAGGCCGGTCATGGAGAGCAGAACGAAAAACACCACGACCGTGCCTATGATCACGATCGGCTTCTTCCCACCCCGGCCGAGCCGGTGGTGCGCGGGTTTCTGCTCGCCCCCCATCGCGGCGCAGTCGACGGAGCGCGTTCCCGACGCGCGTCCGAGAGACACGAGAGACCGCGCGCGGTCGTGTGGCGTGGCCGAAGGCTCGCCGGAGGCGAGATCGACTCGTTGGTCGACGTCTATGCGAAGGCGAAGTCGACGTGAGATCAGCGCAACTGCCATTTGGCACTGTTTGGCGCGAAAAGCGAGTGTTAGCGGCTCACGCGCGTACAGAGCCGAGCGCGAGGCGCGCGCGATCGAGCAGATAGGATCGACATCGACCGCTAACGAACGCGAAGCATGCGCGTCGATCTCGAACGCGCGCCAGGCCGCTCGGTTCGGTCGCTCGCCTTGCTGGCGCTCCTTCTGGCGCTCGCGCCCGGCGCGATCGCGCTCTCCTCCGACGGTTCCGATGGATCCCCCGCGGACGAGCCCTCCGAGTTCCGCGAGTACGACGCCTCGAGCGCCGCCGCGGCTCCCCCCTCCCGCACCCTCGGCCTGACCGACTCGATGCCTCTCGCGACGCGCGAAGACAAGCCAGAGGAGTCCCTGTGCGACCGCCACGAGGAGGGCCACAGGCGAGCCACGACGCGCGGGAACGAGTTGTTTAAGCTCGGCGAGTTTAGAGCCGCGGAGGCGTGTTACCTCGCGGCGCTGCGCCACAAGAGCGACTTCCCGATGGCGCTCTACGGCCTGGGCGAGGTTCACTCGAAGTTCATCGAGGATACCAACCGGTACCGACTCGCGGTGGACGCGTACGAGTTAGCCATCAAAACATGGCCTCAGTACGTGGACGCGCGCGTCGCGCTGGGTGACCTTTTCCTTAAAAAAAAGAAAAAAAAACGGGCCCAACGCGCGTACAAAGAAGCCGTCGACGTCGCCGAGAAAGACCCGCTCGCCTGGGAGGCGCTCGGGCGATTTTACCTGGACGACGCCGTGCGGGACTACGCGCAGGCGAGCGTGACATACAGACGCGCCGCGCTTTTGGTGCCCGGAGGGGGGACATCCCCGGGATTGCTGCTCGGCCTCGCGGAAGCCGCGCGCGGCGCGCAAAAATACGACGAGTGCGTAGAGAAAGCGGCCTATGCGTCGTCGTTAGCGCCGGGGTTCGCGCGCGCGCGCTTCGTCGCCGGCGCGTGCCGCCTTCTCAACGGGGACTTCTCAAAGGCGGTCGGTGACTTGCGAAGCGCCGTGGTCGCGGATCCAAAAGTGGGCGTCGACGCGTACGAAAAGCTCGCGGAGGCGCTCGTCGCGCTCGGGAAAAAAAAAGAGGCTCTGGAGGTTTTGGAGCAAGGCGTCGCCGCGTTCGCCGACGCGGAGGACGCGGCGAGAACAGCCATGCGTTCGGCGCGCGATCAGGCGCACCGCGGCGGTGAGTTGTGAATCGTGATAGCGATAGACGGTATCTAAGATGTGCGTTATTATTTTTAGCGACACTACCGTCAACGGTACCGGTCGTCCAATTTCGGCGGCGGCGGCGACGATCGACGCGGAGGCGGGCTCCGCGACCGGTCGCGCCCGCGGTCGCGCGAGCGGTCGCGGCGCCTCCCGTTCGCGTACGGCCGGTCATCCCGCCGGTCGTCCCGCCTCAGCCCACCTCGGTCGGGACCGCCGCGTCCGCGTTCGCGCGAGCGCGAGCGGTCACGGTCACGGTCGCGGTCGCGGTCGCGCCCGCGGCGGTCGCGCGAGCCGTCGCGGCGCCGCTCGTCGCGGCGCCCGCCGGCTCTTTCGCCGTCGCGCGCCCGGTACCGCCCGCTCATCGCGTCCTCCATCAAATCAAGCGCCTTGTACCGCCGCTTCTTGTCCGCGCCGAAGATCAACACTATTTCTTCCTTCCCATCGGGGTCGTCGCGATCAGGCACGAGGAAGCAAAACGTCTTGGTTTCGCGCTCGATCGAGCGAAGCGTCTCGCCCGCCTTGCCCTGCACGCGCCCCGCGGCGCCGCGCGGGATGCGAAGCTCCGTGCAGTCGTCTCGCTTCTCGGGGTCATCCACGAAAACCTTCGACCCTTTTCGCTGCTTTAAAAGCCAGGTCAGGTAATCCCAGCACCGCGACCGCTCCGCGCGCGTGCCCGCCATCACCGCCGCGCGGCCGACGTACTCGAGAAGCGCGCCGGACGCCGCCGCGAGCTTCTTGCGCGTCGAGCCCTGCCGTGCATTAAAAAAGCGGAGAGGGTCAGATTCGGAACGACGACACAAACGCACATCGAACGACGCGTGCGACGGTCGGTAGCGCGTCAGACTCGACGGCGTCGTCGGACGCGGCGTTTCTCACGGTACCGGAAAAAAAAACACACATCTCGAAAGAGAAGCGCCGAGAAGCGCCGCCGCGATCGTCGATTGACGAAAACCAAAAAAAAACCAACGCAAAGACAAAAAAGCCTTGAAATGTGCGGATAGACGAGGAGACTTTCGCGCGCGCGATTTCGACGCGCGCGCGAGCCAGAACACATCCGCAAACCAGTAACTCGATCTGCGCTCACGATTAGCTCTTTCGGTGATCGCACGCCGAGCAGTGACGAGCTCGGCGGATCGACATGAAAGTGAGCGCGCGGAAAACCTTCCTCTTTTTCCGAGAAAAGAACCAAGAAGAGACGGGAAAAAAAAACAAAAAAAAACACGCACCTGCGCGCCCAGCGCGTAGGAAAACTCGTGCTCTTCAAACGGAAACACGTCGTATCCGAAGCCGTCGCCCAACCCGTCGCCCGGCTGTTTCAGCCGCTCCCGAAGCTTCGCGTTGTCGTTGACGAAAACACCGGGAGTCTTGTGCTCCACCGCGGACATCACCTTGAGCTCCGCGCCTCTTCTCCCGCGCCGGTCGCCCAGCACGCACAACGTCTCGTCGTTTCGCGATTCTTCGGCGCCGTCGGATGCTTCGCCGACGAGCTTGCCGAAAAACATGAGCGTGCCGAATTCCTCCTCGACGCTGCGCAGCACGCGCCCGCTCTTGCCGGTGACGTACGCGACGCAGTCCGCGGGGACGCGCACGACAGACAGGTCGTCTCGCTTCGACGCGTGTGTGACTTCGATCGCGCCCAGGCGCTGGCGAAGCACCCAGCGCACGTAATCCATCGCGCGCGCGCGCGCGGCGTCGGAGCCCGAAACGGTCAGCACGTGCCTCCCGCGCGTCTCCTTGTCGTCGTCCAGGTCGAGCCTCGCGCCGGCGGCGCGCGCGACTTTGCGCTTCGTCGAACCGCCCGCGCCGAGCAGAAACGCGGCGTCCTCGTCGCCGATGGTCATCGTGTCGGTGTTTCCCGAAGCCGCGCGCGGCTTGTCGTCGGAAGGCGGTCGTCGCTGCGCGAGACGAGAAGGAGGATTTTTATTTTTCGCGAGGTCAGCGACGCGCCGGCGTGTGGAAAAGCGCGTCGGAGGTGTCGCGCCCCGGCATGTGCCTTTTTCTTCGGCGGTTCTCGTTAGGTTTGGCGTTTCGCCGTCGATGGCGCAGCCGGGAGCGCCTCGCGGCGCGGCGGGCGACCTCGATCGCGCGAGCGCGCGAGACGGGTCGACGTCTCGATCGCGCTCGCCGATCGGGCGCGCATCGCGCCACAGCGCTTGTCGCCGGAATCGGCGCGTACCTTCTCCGGTTCTCGCTCCCGGCTGCGGCTCCTGCTGCGCGACTTGGATTTCTCCAGATTCCGACGGCCTCCCGGTCGTCGATCCTCATCCTCGGACCGCTCGTCGTCCGACACGCGCGGCGCGTCCTCGTCCATCGCGTCCCCCATCGCGTCTTCCCCAGCGCGTCCGCCACCCTCGCCCTCGGTCGCGCGCCTCGGACGACGCGAACGACCGGCCGAACAATGAGTCTCGGCGATGGCGGAAAACGTTGTTGATCGATGCCGGAACGAATCCGAAGGTCTTCCCGGAAAACATGGAAAACCTCCGAGAAGAGTTTTGGCGAGAACGTCGGCGGTACGTCTCGGGGCAACGTCACTCGGGAACGCGGGGAGGAGGCGGGGACCACCCCTCGAACATGGTGGTCTTCGGGGGGCTGTACGCCCTTCTGGACTCGGACGACGAGCTCGACCAGCCTCTCGCTCCGGAAAAGCCCATCGTCCCGCCCACGGTGGCGTTCCTGACCCCCCGGCCGTGGACGTCCCTGTACAACCTTCGCGTGCGCGCGCCCGTGGATGCGAAGCACAAGAGGCTGAGCCTCATCCAGCGCGTCGTGCCGCACGAGCTGATGGTGGAGATCTTCAAGCGCGCCGCTCCCGCTGACGTGAGCCGCGCGGCGTGCGCGTGCCGCCCCTGGCGCCTCCTGACGCAGGACGAGCACATCTGGGAGAAGGCGTGCCTGGACGCGTGGGAGTACCGCGAACACGTGGAGACGACGCACGCCATCGCGCGTGACCGGTTCCGCGGGAGCTACCGCCGAATGTTCTTCGCGCGCCCGCGGTTGCGCACGGAGGGTCTGTACGTCTCGCGGAACACGTACATCAAGCCCGGCATCACGGACTGGGAGAACGTCAAGCCGGTGCACCTCGTGTGCTACTACCGGTACTTCCGCTTCTTCAACAACGGCGAGTTCATGAGCAAGACGTCGCCCGAGCGCCTGAGCAAGGTGTTCAAGCTCTTCAAGACAAAATACGCCGCCGCGCGCGACGACGGCGTGTACCACGGCGGGTACTCGTTGCAGTTCGAGGGCGACGACAGCCGATTGCACTTGGAGTGCACGCCGCGGCACAGAAACGACGACACGCACACCACGTTGCACATGTGGCTGCGTTTAAGAGGCACGCACCCGGGCGCGAGTAACAGACTGGACTTCGTGAAGCTCGCGTCGGTGGACGGCGCGGGCGGCGTCGACGAGTCGCCCGTTCCGTTTCCCACGCTCGCGCAGTGGGAGGAGGTGGACGACCCCGGTTTGGCGTACCGCCGGAGCTGCGGCATAAACATCAAGCGGTACAACGGGACGCTACCGGTGCGTGACTTCAACCGCGGACTGAACACGCTGGTCTTCGTGCCGTGGGAGCACGCCGCGGACCACGTGTTGAACAACTCCGCCGAGGAGATGGACTTTTTCGTCACCGGGTGACGAACGTCGCGAAGACGAAGACGAAGAAAAGGATAGCATCATTCGACGGATACGTGTGAGAACCCGAACCTTACACAAAAAAACACACCGGCATCCGTATCGACGAGACGCTCTTTTCGTCAAAACGCCCCGTCGTCATCAAGCGCGCCGCGCGTTTTCCTTGGCGAGTTTCTTCGCCGCTCTCTTCGCCTTGACGCCGCCGCCGAAGCCGTCGGCGACCAGCCTTCGCTGCGGCGCGCCGGACCGGTCCATCTTGGGCGGCTCCTGCTGCCATCGGCAGTTGACGCGATCGCCGAACGCGTCCCCGAACGCCGCGACCGTCTCGGGCGACAACATGTTGCTCCGCATGTCCACCTCGCTTATGGCGTCGTTACTCTTCAGCAAGCCGCGCACGTGCGCGGCGCCGTCGTCCGAGATTTCGTTGCGCTGCAGGTCGAGCCCGCGGATGGAGCGGTTCTCGCTCAGCGCCTCCGCGAGCTCCCACGTGCCCTCGTCGTAGATCTTGTTGTACCCGACGTTCACCATGCGCAGCGTCCGGTTCTCGAGGAGCATCTCCGCGACGTCTCCCGCCATCGCGGGGGTCAAGTCGTTCCCGCGAAGGTTCAGACGGCGAAGCGTTTTGTTGCGCTCCAACGCGTCAAGGAGCGCCTTCACGCCGTCCCGCGTGAGCTCGCTCTGTAAGCTCGTGCTGTCCGTCGAAACGGAGCTCGAGCAGTTGTTCACGGCGATGTCCAGGGAATACAGACCGAATCGCCGAGGAACGCTCCGGTCGCGGGTTTCGGTTTCTTCTCTCGGGAAATCGAACTCGCGCGCGATCGCGTCGTCGTCCTCCGAGTCGAAACCGCAATCGTCGTTTGTCATCGCCTCCGCGTCGCGCGGCTCGAGCATCGGCGCGAGCGCGGCTGTGCCCTTCGGCCCGAGGACGTTGCACGCCAGGTCGAGGTGCTCTAAGTGTTGCAGCTTACCCGCGCGGCACGCCTCCGCGAGCGCCTTGACGCCCACCTCGCCGATGTTGTTGAACCCGAGCTGAAGCACGCGCAAGCCCGTGGACGCGCCCTCCGGGGCGGACATGAACCCCGCCGCCAGCGCGACGACGCCGGCGTCTCCGAACCCGCAGTGCGCGAGGTCCAGCCGTCTAAGGGAAGGACATCGCGCCGCCGCCGCGCCGAGCGCAGCGCACGCCTCGGCGCCGAGCGGGTTATCACGCAGGCTGACGCGCGTGATCGGCACGCGCGGGCCGAGCGCGTCTCCCAGCGCCGCGCCTCCGCGGTCGCCGATCAAGTTGGACCCGAGATCAAGCCAGCGCAGGCGGCACGTCGGCCGTTTTCGTTCGACATCCGCCGACGCGCGGGACGCGCGTCCGCCATCCTCGGATGGACGGCGTCTGTCGAACGAAAACGACAACGCGTCGTCGACGCCTTCCTCACCGCACCCGTCGTCGTCCACGGCGAACAGCAACTCGTCCGCCTCGAGCTCGTCCCCGTGGCCGTCCTCGCCGCGCGCGGCGCGCGTGCGCGCGTGTTCGAGCGCGCGCTCGAACCGTTCGCGCCGGTCGGCGGCGCGCTTGATGGCCAGCGCCAGACGCGCCGCGCCGGGGCATCGCACGTTGGCTTTCCGCATGGCGAGCCTCGCGAACGGGAACCCGCGCCCGCGGGTCTCGCACGCCACGGCGACGCCCTCGGCGGCGGCGCAGCCGAGCTTCAGCCCCCACGAGACGTCCAGCGACAACACGCGGGGGATCTTCTCGGCGGCGGCGCCGGCGGCGAGCGACGCCAGAGCGCGCGCGGCGGCGGCGTCGGCGGAGTGAATCTTGAGGCGTCTGCACACCGTCGCCCCCCCCGGAGCGAGCAGAGCGGCGAGGTCGAACTCGGCGGGGCCGGATGTCAAGACGCCGTCTTTGTCCTTCACCTTGGCCGCGCTGACGCCGACGTCGCACTCGAAGCGCGCTAAACTTGGGCACGCCGCGAGGAACAGCTCGCAATCGCCGCACGAGAACTTCCCTGTGTCGCCGAGGTGCGCGACTTTGAGCGATTTCAATTTGGGACTCTCGCGGACGAGCTCTAACAGTTCGCCGCGCTTGATGTTGCGGCTGCCGGTGACGTCCAGGCTGACTAACGACCCGCAGGCGATGCGGCGCAGCGAGCGCAACGCGGCGGGCGTCGCGGCGCCGCGCAAGTCGACGTCGCGCCACGCCGCGTCGGCGAGGTGCCCCTCACCGTGACGCTCGTTTAATGAATCCCCGGACCCGAACCGGGGACCGTTCGCGGGGGATGAGCCGAGGTACCCACCGTGGCCGTACGCGCCGTTTACGTTTGACGGCGACCCGACGTTGAAGCTGACGCGCGGCGAAGGGCTCGCGCCCGATCGATCGAGAAAACTCGACGTCTGGAACGAGCCCGTCGGCGTGGCGTTCACGGAGCTCCTGGGCGTGGACCGCGCGGAGCGGCTGACGTACCCGCGGTGGGTCAGCGCCGAGCGCTCCGCGCGGCGGCACGCCGCGACGCGCGCGCGGTCCACCGGGTCCAGGCACGCCAGGACGTGCACCGCCGCGGACGCGTCGAGGTCCGAGAGGAACACGCCGGCGCCGTCCGAGGCGTCGTGAAGAGAGGCGTCGCTTCCACGGTACCGCATGCACGCGCCCCGGGCTCGCGCCTCCCTTCGAGTGCGTCGCGCGCGCGCGACGTGCGCCCAAGGGCGGCCCATGCCCTGCGCCGCGCTGGGAGGCGCGCCGTTGCCGTGGCAGTCCGACTCGCGCAGCTCGGCGTCGGACCAGTCCGATTCCGAATCCGTGGTCGGCGCGTCGCTCGGCGGCTCATCGAGCACCGCGTCGATGGACACCGCGCGCAGCGCGTCCGCCAGCAGCGACGCCGCGCGCGCGTTCGTCATCGCGCTCCCGACGTGCCCCCGAGCCTCGACTCGGAAGAGAAACTACCGACGCCGCACCGCACGGCGCGTCGTGCGATGTGCCGGCGGCCGTCCGTCGGTTCGCGGAACGAGATATTGAGGCTTTTCAACCGTCCAAGTGGACCGCCGAACGAAATCATATTCGCAGACTGAATGCTCCGTGGCCGGGCTCCGCCGCGAGACCGGCTGACTCGACAGCAATCTTGCAGAGCGACAGCTTGGCATGACGCGCCAGAAAAAATCCCCGCACTTGGGCAGTTGGGCTTGTACAGCCCGAAATGACGCTCCGGTTTTTTTGGTTTCTCAACTAGTACTAGCTACGTAGACTACATCCATCACGAACGCCTTCGCGCCTTCGCGCCTCGTCACCGGTCCAGCACGTCCCCGTAGGACGTGCGTCGCGTGCCCCGGTCGAACGAGACGCGCGGCGCCGGGTCAATCAGCTCGTCGCGCGCGTCGGTTCCGCTACTGAATAGGACTACGTTTCGGTCATTCTTCTCCTCGCGCCGTCGCGAGCGCGCCGCGTCGACGGCGGCGCGCCGCCGCTCGTCTCTCTCGGCGCCCGGCCGTCTGCGACCGCCTCGGTGGACGGCCGAGTCGGCACCTCGATGACCCGAGAGCGTCGACTCGATCGAGATCCCGGAGAAGGCGTCCCGGGGGATGAACCGAAGCGGGGACGAGAGACTCTCGCGTCCCCACTCCGACGACGCCGACGCGGACGTCGACTTCGCGTTCGGTTTCGTTCGCGGCGCGACGTACGCGCGCGCGTCAGTGTCGAGGGTCGGACGCCCTTCTCCGTCGCTCGACGCAGACGCGGCGCGCATCTCGAGCCGAGCGATGTCCTCGCTCTCCCTCCCATAAGCGTCGAGTGGCTCCGCGCGATCTTCGCGAAGATGGCGCGCCGTCGTTTTTTCGATTTCGTCCTCCTCCGCCCTTAAACGACGTCTTCGCGGCGACCCCGCAGCGGTCTTTGCGGCGTCGCGCGCGATTGCCTTCTCGCCGCCCTCGCCGTGAACTCCCGTGGGCAGAT
>ENA-OUOG01000319-OUOG01000319.1-marine-metagenome-genome-assembly--contig:-NODE-319-length-64230-cov-5.462036_pt1 | contig 64230 bp, 30 predicted proteins | sample MGYA00248635_ERZ508505 | MGnify/ENA primary metagenome ERZ508505 (study PRJEB26176, sample SAMN06267871) | marine metagenome | isolation source: Saanich Inlet, British Columbia, Canada | place: Pacific... | reverse complement strand
GGAGGCGCACGACAAAGAGACGACTCGAAGCGGCGCGCCGTTCTCGTCAGCGCCCAAATCAACTCGAGTCGGAGGACTACCGATTTGGTTGTTAGGTGGCGTGTTCGTCGGGTTACTGTTCGTCCCCAACCCGAGCTTACCGTTGAGGTCTTGGCCCCAACACCACGCGTCGCCTTCGCTCGTCGCCGCGCACCCGAAATAGGAACCCTGACAACTGTCGACGACTTTCGCGGCGTCGCCGCCGCGATCCAACACGGGGACGCGCCAGTCGATCCCGTTCGGAGCCAGCTCGGCCATATTGTACGCGACGCCTCGAGATGCGATCGAGCCCCCAATCCCGAGCATATGATGGTCGTTTCGGCCCCAGCACGCTAACGAGTCGTCTTCCAGAATCGCGCACGTGGATTGGTCGTTGGAGCTGATCGATTTCGCGAAAAACGTCTTGTCGCGCGAAGGCCCGTTTCTCTCGTCGTACCCGAAAAACACGGGAACGCCTTTGCTCGGGTCTGGAACGTTCCCCGAGCTCGTTTGGAAACCTCCGAGCGCGCCGTGTGCGTATTGTCCCCAGCACAACACGCGTCCCAACGCGAGGATCGCGCACGCGTGCGCGTAGCTGACAGTCAAAGTTTCCATCGCGACCGGCGGCGTCGGCTCCGCGTCGCGAAGGTAGTCCCAAACCTGAAACGCGGGGTGCACGCCGACGGCGCCGAGGTCGACGACGTCGCGCGCAAAGTCTCCATCCACGACACCGCGGTGTCGCGTGTCGCCGTATCCGAGCTGACCATCATCATTCCGACCCCAGCATCTGATCTCGTCGCGACAGACGTCGCAGTCCGCGGCGCTCAGCATGGCGCACTGGAACGTGTTGCTCGACCCGCCGCCGGCGGCGAGCGCAAAGGCTTTGCGCCCGCCGAGGTCGATGGGAGGGTAGTCTTCTTGCAGCGACCAGTGTGTGGGATTCGACCAGCCGTACCAAAGAGCTCCGCGCGCGTTAGGGATGTTTCCGTTGCCCGCCTCACCCCAGCAAACGACGTCACCGACGTCCAGGATCGCGCACCGCCCGGATTGCATCCCGTAAACCTTCACGGCTTTTCCGCCCGGGAAATAGATGGGATCCGTGACTCCGCCGGGCTCGAGCGGTTCATCTCCTAAATTGCCACCAAACTTGTTCATGTCGTACCCGAGAAGACCGTTGGCGTTGCCCCCCCAGCAATGAACGCCGCCGTCGTCGAGCACGGCACAGGTCCAATCTGATCCGGCGGCGATGTCAACCGCGCGGCGCCCCGACCCGAGATTCACGGGAGTCAAGTTCACGCCGCACGTCCCGTCGTTCAAGACGTTACACACGTTAACCCCCCCCGTCAGGCTCAGGCGGCCACCGTTGCCGAGTTGTCCCTTGCTGCCTGCCCCCCAACACACCACGGAACCTTCGTCCAAGATAGCGCAGGTATGGCCACCGCCGCACGCGATTTTCACCGCCGTTCGGCCGGGGGGCAAATCCACGAGACCAGCTTCGTCCGCCGTGGCGGGATGGGCGGAACCGACGGATATCCCAGCGCCGCCGTAGCCGAGTTGGCCGGAATAGCCCGTTCCATAGCACAACGCCGAACCGTCGTCGAGGATCACGCAACAATGCTCATGACCGCACGACACGCTCGTCGCTTTTCGCCCCGTCGGGAGTTGCATCGGGGGAAGCACCGCGCCCATGGTGTTTATCGCGTGGCCGCTTGCGACGGTTAACTCGAATTGACCTTTGTAGCCTTGGGGCGCATACATCCCCCAACACCTCACCGTGCCGTCGGACGAAAGCGCGCACGCGGTATACCTGGTACACGCCAATGACGTCACCTCGGGTTGCGGCGAACCGAGGTTCACGGGCAGAAGTGCGTCCCCCATCTCGCCGGGCTCGTCGCCGAGGGTTTCTGTGGCTTCGGAGCCGCACTGGCCGTGATCACATTTTCCCCAGCACTTCACCCGCGCGTCCGCGGTGATGGCGCACATGAAATTCGCGCCGGCGCACATCAGCTCGCCTCGGAAGGGTCGCTTCGCGGGGCAGTCCAGAGCGCCGCGACGCACGAACCCGTTACCGGCGGCGCAGTCGCAGTCTGAGACGTGAAACGATTTGTCGTCGGGTCAGAGGCACGGGAGTCGAAAAAAAACGATGGTTCGCAGACCCGGAATCGGGACAGCGCCGAGGCGCGCGAGGAAAACGGAGGGGGGCGTACCGCTGCCGCACAGGTTGAGCTCGTGCGCGTCTATGGTCTGCGCGAGCGCCGCGAACGGCAGGGACGCGCACAGCGCTATCGCGAGGAGACGCGCGCCTCGCGCGCGCGTCTCGGCGAGCCGAGCCGGGCTCCGCGACGACGCCCTCATCGCGCCAGCGGGCGATCGATCCCGTTCGCGGGTCACCACCCTGTTGGCGCGCGGGTGTTGAACCGCGTGCGCGTCGACGACGCGGCGCGCGAGGACGCGAGCCCGTTCGGCGAGGCGAGGGAGACGGCGCGGAAGACGCCGATCCTCCTGAGCTCGAGCTTGGCGGGCGAAACGCGCGCGTCTCGAATGGCGCGCGCGGACGCGCGACGCGCGGCTAGACTTTCACTCGCTCGAAAAAAAATCGCACGCGCGCGAACCGTGCGTGACGTGGTACAACTTGTATGAGCAACCAGTCACGTTCCGTGCGATCGCGTTCGGTCGAGAACGCACCGTTGAGGACACGATTTCTGAAAGTTTTGTGTTTTGACTGTCACGCGACAAAAAGCGCCTTCGTCTACGCGCGTCGCGAAGAAAGGTTTCGACCCGGCGCGTCGCGAGCGCTCACTTTTCGCGTTTTTCTTGTCACTTCCCCGGGTACTCGCGCGTCTCGCCCGGTGGTAAACACGCGAGGCTCGCGATGAGCTCGCACGTCGCGTCACCCCCCCCCGCGTCGCCCGCGAACGCAACTAAACCTCTGCCGAATCGCGCCGCCGCCAGCGGGCACGGGTCGAGGAGATCATCCGCCTCGATTCCTCCGCCGGCGTCGGGCGAGAGCGCCGAGGCGCCCACGCGCGTGAAGACGCGGTGCTCGGGCGCGACGTGTGTAATGCCGTCGCCTTTGACGACGTAGAAGCCGCGCTCGCCCTTCGCCCACGCGTTTAGCGTAGGAGTCTTTGAAATATCCGAAAACACGAAACACCGCGAGTGCGTGTTTGGTTTGTACTCGCCAAACGCCGCGGAGGAACTCGCGAAACGCCAGGGCAAGCCGAACCAACCGAACGCGCGCTCGGCGTCCTTCCCCGACCCGTTCACGATGAACACGCCACCGTTCTCCACGAACGAACGCAGAGCGTCGACGCGCTCCACCGAAGCGCCCACCAGACGACACCCGTCGCCGTCGAATCGGTCAAACGATGAACGCTCATCGCGTTCGGAGTTCCGACGTTCAGCGCCGACGCCCAAAAACACGACAGCCTTTTTCCCAAACAAGTCCAACGCGGCGCCCGCGTCGGCGCTTTCGCTCGTAGACTTCAAGGCTCCGAGTCGTAACGCCAGCGGCGCGCACGACGCGTTCGCCTCGCGCAGAGCCACCACGACGCCCCGAGTCGCGGCGTCGGCGTCCTCCCAGTCGGGCAAGCCCACGGCGCCGTCGTACGCGCCGGAGGAATCGGAGAATCCCGAGAGATCCTCGACGAGCGACGAGCCGGGCGCCACCACGCACACGACGTGCGGGGTCCCGCTCGGGTCGAGAGCGGGAGCTCCGCTCGCGTCGCCCACGAGCGCGCGCGCAGCGTCGGCGTCCGCGACACGAATCGCGTCGCCTTCCGCCGAGCGCGACGCGCGACGCGCGTCGTCGTCGCCGTCGTCGTCGTCGTCGTCGTCGTCGCCCTCCTCCTCCTCCTCGCTCCGCCGCTCCCAGGGCTCCGGGCGCACGTCGAAGTGGAAGTCGCGCAGCGCCTCCATTCCCGCGACGCCCCAGCGCTGGACGAGCTCGTCGCGCGTCGCGCCGTCCGGCTCGCCGATGTGCGCGGCGAAGTCCGAGAACAGCTCGTGCGTCGGGTCCAGCGCGTGGCGCACGACGGCGTCTGAGTGCGCGTCAGTCCACCACGCGGGGGTCATGTTTTTTCCGTGCGCGTCTCTGACGAACGTCACGAGAAACGCGCGCGCCGCCGCGCCGTCCGGGTCAAGCACGAAACGCCCGCTCCGCGTGCCTTTGTACGCGAACGCGTCCTCCTCCGCGAGGCGACACGCGTCCAGAACCGCGCGGAACGCGCGATTCGGGGTCTTGGCCGAAGACCCGTACCACAAACCCGAGCCCGGCGAGTTTTGATTGGGCGAACGATTATCCTCGTCGTCGCGGAGCGCGAGCGCCTCCAGCGCCGAGGGCACGGCGTCGAACGGCGTGGACGGCGCGGAGGACTCCTCCGCGCCCGGTCGCGCCGACGGAGGCGTCGGACGAAGCTCGTCGAACGAATCGGGCTCCGAAGTGCGCCGATGCGGAAGCCGCGCCGAGGTCTCCGCCGGGGTCCGCGCGTCTTCGCCTTTTAAAGGCGACGCGAAAGCCGCCTTCGTCCGAGCCGCCGCGGATCGTGCGCGACTCGGCGCGTACATGGAGAGCCGCGCGTCGAGCTCCTGCGACGGCTTGGAGATGGCCTTCGGGTCGAGCTTCGGGTCGAACCGACTCTCACCCAGAGCGTTCGGGGAGAGCGCGGAGGGCGGAGCCTTCTTCGCCGACAGCGTCTCACGCGACGCAAAGAGTGCGCGGTCCAAGTCAGCGGACGTCATGAGACTCGTCGTCATTCGGTTCCCGTTCGTCGTCGGCGCGGACAGGTGGCTCGCGGCGCGCGGCGTCCGGGAGGAAGCGTCCGCGAAAGGCGAAGCGTCCCGTCCGGCGGCGGTTGATTTCGATTTCGTCCCGGAGACGTTCGCGTCCAGAGCGCCCAAGCCGGACTTGCCCATCAGCCCGGCGACGTACGAAGACGGCCGGCTTCGGTTTTGGCTTTGGCGTAAATCGGGACCCACCCGGTGCCTCTCGTCGCGCGGTCTGTCTTCGCCACGGTCGGTCTCACCGAGGCTTCCGAAAGCCGCAACACCGGCGTCGCCGCCGCCGAGAGAACCGCGCCGGTACAGCGGCGTGACCGGCGCGCTTTCAGTGACGCGCCGAGACAAACCGAAAGCGCCGCCGGATCCGGCGGATCCAATTCGCCCGCCTCGCGACGAGAACGAGTAGCGCGCGGCGCCCGCGTCGCCGCTGGCCAGCCGCTCGCGCACGGGCACGTACCCGGCGCCGGGGTACAGCGTGCTCCGGCGCACCTCGGGAACGCGAGACACGAAAACCTCATCGCCGTCGTCGTCGTCCGAGACGTCTCCACCCGTCTCCTCCTGCTTCTTCTCGACGGAACGCGCGGAGGAGACGGGGCTCTCGTTTCGCGCGAAGAGCTTCGCGGCGAGTAAAGGTTCCTTCCTCGGATCGGGCGCTAACGCGCCGAATCGCCGGGCGAGCGTCCTGCCCCCCCTCGGGCCGGCGTCGGACATCGTGCTCGTGGGGCGGTACGAGTCGCCGCGGCCGGTGAGGATCGCCGCGCGTTCCAACACGCGCTGCGCGCGCGTCGGCAGCGAAGCCTCCAGCGCTCGCGCCTCGGCGGCGGGGTCGTACCCGCGCTCGCCGCGTCGACTGTAGTACGCGCCCGCCCAGTCGCCGTCCGGAGAGAGTCTGAGAGAGTCTCGCGAAGAGCCTTTCTTGCCGTTCGCGCTACCGTATGCGTGTTTCGTCGCCGCGCGCGGGGTCCCGCGCGAAGCAAACGCGCTGAGGCTCGCGCTCGCGCGAGCGCCGTCGGGGGAGAATCGGTTCGGAGGAGACGTCGCGTCGTACTCGTCGTCGTCGTCGTCGTCGCGCCCGCCGAAGCCGTCGCCGTTCGCGTTCGATCCCGCGCTGAGCCTGCGCTCGCGCAGCGCGGCGATGGAGCGCGGGCGCCGGGACGCGTCCGAGGCGCGCGCCTGCGCGGAGTTGGCGCGCACGGCGCGCGCGCCGCCATTGGCCTCGTTGGATTCGCCGAAATCGGAAGCGGTGCCCCCCCGGGTTGAGGACGCGGTGCGGTTCATGGCGATGAAGTTGGCTCTTCTGCCGAACTTGGCCGCGTCCTTGGCCTTTTCGGAGTCCTTGACGCACTTCTTGCACCGCGGCTTGGCCTCGCGCCACTCCCAGTCCCCGAAGAAGCGGCGCCGGCCCCACAGCGCGCACGACACGCACCGCTTGTTGTCCTTGAGCTTGGTGTACACGTTGACCACGGGCTCGGCCGTGCCCTCGCCGCCGTCGTCCGCCTCCTCCACGAGGTTGGTCCACGCGCCCGCGGCGCGATCCTTGCGCTCCGCGCGCACGGGCGGCGTGCCGACCTCCGCCATCGCGACCGGCTCTTGTTCCCGAGGGCGGCCGATCCGAGGGCGGTCGATCCGAGGGCGGTGTTCCCGAAGGGTCAGTCACGCGCGAATTCCGAGAATCGCCCGGAATCGCGGTCGCGGCGGAGGCCGGTTCGGACCCGCTCGGGGACGCGAGTCGCGCGAAACGCGTCGGTCGGGTCGCGGAGCGCGCGCCGCCACGAGGGGGGGCGCCGCGAGGCGTCGCGTGCGCGTCGTCGAGTCGGTCGCGCGGGTCAATGCTTCCTACCGTTCACCCAGAGAATCTCATCTCGTCGAGAAGACTGTCGTGATGAAGACCGTTTCTGTCTTCTCCAACGTTCGGCGAACCATGACGTTATCGTGGTGTTTTTTTCCGAAAGCGGCGACCGGTCAAACGTCGCCGGAGTCTCGGTCGAGAAATCGCGAGTTGTGGGTCAAACGCCCCTTTCGTACCTTTCGGTTTCGAGTTCCTTTCGTTTCGCGATTTCCGAACTCGACCGCGAGAGCGGCGGGAGCCGAAACGCTCGACGCGACTTGACGGGCGTTTTCGATCGTCTTTTCCGAGGCGCGGCGCGCCGCGCGACCCACTCCCACGCGCGCTCCGCGTCCAGTCACGACACTCGGCACGCACGCGAAGCGCGAAGCGCTCTTGTCCCCTTCCGAGGCGCGCATGTCCCCGACCGACGCGCCCCCGGGTCTCGACGCCGCCTGCGACGCGGACGACGACGCGTTCGTGCGCCGCGTGAACCTGCTCGAGATTCTCGCGGAGGACAGCCCCGAGACGGCGCCGCCGCCGGAGGAGGCGGCGAGGACGTGGACGGAGGCGCGCATACGCGAGCACTACCGCACGATCGGCGCGAACGGGTTATCGCGCGACGAGGTCCAAAACCGGGTCCTGACGGAGAAGAAGGTCGAGTCCCTGAGGTCGGATCCCTCGGGAAAGGCGACGACGGAAGAAGATGAGACGCATTCTTTGAGAGAACAAACGGAGACGACTTCCGCGCCCGCCGGGTCTTCTCGTCGCCCCAAACGTGTTCGCTCGAACCGCGCAAGCGACTTCCCCGAACCGGACGAGGCGACGTTTAAACGGTGGTTCCCGGGGTTCGAGCGCGCCAACGCGCGGATGTCAAACTCGGCGACCGACGCGAGCGACGAAACCGCCTTTCAGGGTCCATTCACAAAAAAAACAGTCCAAAAGCCCAAGGCGCGCGTGCTGTGTTGGCCCAACGCCGGAAACGCCGAGGACGTCTTCACGAGCGAGCGCGCGCGCGTCGACGGTGCTTTACGAACGATTCCGTCGCCACTTATACGCTGGTGTCAAACGAACCGAGCCGAGCTGTTCGCCGTGCAGCTGCCCGGCCGCGCGGCGCGCTCGTCTGAACCGGCGTTTAAATGCGCGCGCGACGCGGCTCGCGCGCTCATGCCGATCGTCGCGCGTCGTTTCTTCTCTTCTACCGCGAAGAAAACGTTTCGTGAGGAGGTTGAGGTTGAGAACGACGACGAAGACGACGAAGACGATGACGACGATGACGACGACGACGCTTTGTACTCCGCTAAAGAGATTCCCTGGATCGTCGTCGGGCACAGCGTCGGGAGCTGGTGCGCGTTTGAGTTTGTTCGTCTCGCCGCGTCGCTCGGGTTCCACGCGCCCGCGTTGGCGTGCCTCTCCGGCTTCCCGGCGCCCGACATCCAAATCGATTTAAGACCGTGGCGGGTGAACAATTGCCTGGACGACGCCGCGTTCAAAGACGAGTGTCGCGCGTGGGGAATGGACGAAGCGGCGTTTGGCGAAAAAATCTGGCCAGTCTTCGAGCCCTTACTGCGCGCCGACTTTACGCTCTTCGACGAGTACGAGTACGACGAAAACAGTCACAGACGCGGCGTCGCGGACGAAAGAGAAAAAGAAAAACAGAAGGTTTTCCCGCGACTGCTCACGCTTCGCGGGACGCGCGATGAACGCATCACGCGCGAAGCCGTCTCGGCGTGGCGTCGCTTTTCGTTCGTCGACGAAAAGGAGGGAAAAAAAAACGAAACCGAAAAAACGTACCGACACGTCGAGCTAAACGACGCGCCGCACCTGCTCTTGACGCATCCGGCGTTCAAGTCCGCGTGGTTAAACGCCGTCGCGGACGCGCTCGACACGGTCGTGAGGTAGAAAAGAATTTTTTTGACAGGAAAAGAGTCCCCACGTCATACGACGTGATGGCGTGATGGCGAGTGACGACGGTACGCTCTCGTCTGGAAACCGCGGCGCGTCGACTTTTTTTTTGTCACGCCGCCGAACGACGCGAACCGCGTATAATACCTTCGCCGAAACGCTCTTACAAGTCGCCTCACGAGCCCGGAGGGGCCCTCCTCCGTTTCCGCTCCAGGTACCGCGCGCGCGCGTCCCGCGCCTTCGCGGAATCGGCCCGGTTCGCGACGGGCGCGGGTTCCGCGGCGAGGACGGGTGGCGAGTCGCGCGCTTCAACCGACGCGCGAGGGGAGCTTTTGGCGGCGTCCGCGGAGCTCCGCCGCGGCGCGACGAGCTCCTCGTCGGCGCGCGTCGTCGTCTCGTCCCCCTTCGCTTTTTCTTTTCTTCTTTTCTCTTGCTCGGTCGGTTCGCTCGGTTCGGTGAGTTCGGCGGTTCCCGCGTTCGCGTCCTCTTTCTGGCCGGCGCGCGGACCTCCGGCGCTCTCGAGCGCGCTTCGGCGGATGGCGTCGAATCCAAATCCACTTTCTCGCGCCTTGGCCGTGTCCCGCGCTTCCGCGTCGTCGCGCGCTTTCTCCTCCGCGAGCCACTGTTCGTCTTTTTCCAGCTTCTTCTTGTACGCGGCGGTGACGAACTTCTCCTTGTCGCCGTACAGGTGGTCCTCGCGCTCGCGCTCGCGCACTAAACGCCGTTCCTTCAGCACGGCGTCTTCTCGCTCGCGCTCGTCGCGGCGTTTCATGAGCGTCTCGACGTATCTGGACTTGCGATCGACTCTTTCCTCGTCCGCCTCGCGCTGCTTCGCGCGCCGCGCGTCGTGGTGCGCGTCGTGGTGCGCGTCGTACTCGAACACGGACGCGTCCTGCTGCAGCGCCGCCGCGTGAATCGCGCGCGCGCGCGCGTCATCGCGCGCCGCAGCCTGTTGCCTCGCCACCTCCGCGTTCCCGCGACGGTGCGCGCCCGCGGCATCCGAGGGGCCGTCGTCGTCGTCGTCCGCGTCCGCGAACGCGGCGAGGGGGCGCGCGGGGGCTTTCGCGGGCTTGCGCTTAGCGGACGCGTTCAGGCCGTACTTCAGGCTCGTCGTCACGGACGTGTCCCCGAGGTTGAACCCGCCCATCGCGCGGGGAGGGCGCGCGACGACGCGACCGCGCGCGACGAATCTCTGGCGGCGTCCACGGCGGTCGGCTCGTCCACGGACGGAACATTTCGGGACGGCGTCCAACGACGCGCCGAAAAAACAGGGGAGGAGACGAGGCGCGCGGGCACTCGACCGCGCCCATGGGCGCGTGCCTCAGCAGCGGGTCGGACCCCGTGTCCGACCCGCACAGCCGCGAGCGCGAGAGGTACAACCGGGAACTCGAGGAGACCGCGAACACGCTCAGGGTACGCGCCGCGACCGGGGACACCGCGCGATGCTTCCCCCGCGAGAAACGGTCGTCGTTGTTGACATGCACGCGTGACGCACGCGACGCCGCGCTGACACATCCGCCCACCTCCCCTTTTCACACACCGTCTCCCCATCCCGCGACGCCCGGCAGCGTCTCGGCTGCAGCCGCGCCACCGCGGACGCCTGCTTGCGTCTGTACCGCCGCGCCGACCGCGACAAGGACGGCGAGCTGGACGCGCGCGAGTTCGCGCGCACGTTCGACGTCGAAAAAAACAACCCTTTCCTGGAGCGGCTCGTGAGACTCTTCGACGTCTCCGGCGACGGGAAGCTCTCGCCGTTCGAGTTCGTCGTGTGTTTGTCGCAGTTTACCAACAGCTCAAACGTGAACCGCGACGCGCACGTCTACTTCGCGTGGCGCCTGTTCGACACGGACGACGACGGCTCGATGTCCAAGCCGGAGTTCAGAGAAGCGCTGCGAGCGACGTATTTCCGAGTAAGAGCCGGAGACGTGACCGGAGACGGGAAAAAATCTTCGCGCCGCGTGGTCGGCGACGGCGGCATGCGCCGCGGGCGCGGGCTCGCCAACTTCGGCGGGACCGGAGGTATGGCCAAGGGACTCGACGCGATCATGCGCGACGTGGACGGGGATAAGGACGGGCGCGTCACTGTGCGCGAGTTTTCGAGGATGACAAAGGATTACCCGCACGTCATCGCGCCCGCCTTTGACCTCTGGACCAAACTCGCGCAAGTCGGCCAGCCCGCGACGCGCGCGCGCCGGGAGATCGAGGCCCGGGGGAATGTTGAAAGACTCGTGGCGCTCGCGGCCAAGTCCAGCGAGGAGCGCCGCGGGGAGATCGGGCCGGAGCCGGGGGTGTTAAGGGGGACGGCGCCGGGAAAGGTGTCGGAAAAAAATACAAACGGCGCGCACGCGATGGCGGCGTTTCGCCTCGCCGACCCGCGGTCGAGAAGGCGGGTCGCGGAGCGGAAGAATCCCGAAACGCGCGAAACGCGCGAAGGTTCTTTCGACGCCTTCGAGACGCCCGTGGTGCCCGTGTCGCGACGACGCGAGCGACGAGCGTCTCCGACGACGGTGACTCCCAAAATTCCGAAGATCAAGACGAAAACCTCCTCCTGGCGGCTGCCCTCGTTCTCGAGCCCGCGGACGCCGCCGCCGCCCAAGACGAAGTACGAGCTCGAGATGGAAGCCGCCTGCGCCAGCACGGACGAGGAAGAACCGGAAGCGGTTTGAAGTGTCTTAATACATAGTGTGCGTATAACGGACGAGTATGCGTATGACGGACGACAAATTCGCTTCCTCCGTAGTATTAATACTACGCTCTAAGGTGGACGCGAACGGAAGTCACGAACGAGACTACCACGCGGTGACGTCTGACGCGTCGCTCTCGTCCGGCTCGTTTTCTCGTGCACTACGGTGAAGCGTCACGCGCGAAACAGCGCGTCGTCGTCGAAGGCGTAGACGTCGGCGCCCGCCGCGACGAACGCCGTCGTGACGTCTGTGTCGTTCCTCGTTCCGAAACCGAAACCGGCGTCCGTGTGCAGTGACGGATCGCGCCAAGCCACGGAGACCACCGGCTTTTGCGACGCGAAGAACGACGTTCTTCTCGGCGCCGTCTCGAAAGAAAAAGAAACGCCGTCTCCCGGCTCGCGATTTTTTATGTTTTCGGCGCCTCCGGCCTTTGACGCGAACCCCGCGGTGTCGCGCGCGGCGATTTCCAGAAAGACGCACCCGCGGTCGCCGCCGACGGCGATGAGGTCACCCGCCGAGCGCCGCGACGACGCCACCGCGACGCACCGCGTTCGGTGACTTCCGTGCGAGTCGTTTGGTTCCGGGAAAGGAAGCTTGACGACCGAGGTTCGAGCCTCCGCGAGGGGCAACTCGCCGCCGTCAAAAGCCTTAAAGCCTTGCCGAGCGTCGAGCACCAGCAGGTGGCCGCCCGTCGCGGCGGCGGCGTAGTACAGAACCCCCGCGTTCGCCGCCGACCACGCCACGCACGCGCTTCGGACGTCGGCGCGCGCCGATTCACGTGCGGTCTCTCCGCCGAACGCCTCGAAACGCACGGGAGCGTGCTCGAACGTCAACGACGCGGCGAAGCGCGGCGTCGCGAACGCGTCGTCGGTAGACGCGTCCTCAAGCGCTCCGCTTTTCATTCTTCGCAGACTGAATACTCTCGCGGCGTCGTCGCGCGCGGCGGCGACGCGGGCGGGGAAGACGCCGTCCTCGAACGCCGCGGCGCGCACGGGGAGGACGCCGCCCGGTCCGCCGGGCACCACCGTCGTCGTCTTCGTTCGAGTCGGAATAGTATGAGCTGAACCTTCGCCGAAGAGTCTTTCGCCTTTTTCTTCGTCTTCGTTTGGGAAGAACTCCGTCACCGCGACGGAGCCGTCCGTCGCGACGGACACTAAAGGGGTTTGCGCGTTTGGAACGTTTCGGTCCGTGTCCCGCAGGGACTCCACGAACGCCGCCGCCACGATCGCACCGCCGCCCGGGTGCGCGACGAACGCGTACGACGTCTTCGAAGCCACGACGTCTTCGGTATGCCACCGAGGTACGCCGTTACTCTTCGCGGAGTAACGCGACGCGAAGTCGACGACGCGCACCGTCCCGTCTTCCCTGGCGAGCGCGACGCGCTCGCCGCACAGCGCCGCCGTGACGCATCTCGGCTCTTCTGTCGTGTCCGGAAACACCTCCAGCGCCTTCGCGAACGTGCTCGTCTCCCAGACGCGCGCGGCGCCGTCGGTAGTCACCGTGGCGAGCGCGTCGCCGCGCGACGTCGCGTCGGCGACGTCGACGGCGTGCGCGTTTAAAAGAGCCTTCGCGTTTCCCGTGCGCGTGTCCACCGCCCACGCCGTTCCCGCGCTCGTGGTCGCCGTCACCAGCTTCGCGTGCGCGGTTCTTATACTCTCGCCTCTTCCGCCGCCGGAAACGAACGTCGTCGCGTGACTCGACGTCACCGCGCCGTCCAGCGCGAGCTCGCCGAGCTCGTACCAGTACCGCGCGTTTCTTTCGCGTAAGGCGACGGTACCCCGCAGCGGGTGCTCCGAAAACAGCACGCGCGCGCGCCGCGCCGAGCCGACGAAGACGCCGACGCCGGTGGCGTCCGTGAACGCCGCTAAAGTCGTCGCGGCTTCGCCGCGCGGGAGCGCGGCGAGCGGAACGCCCGCGTTCGCGCCGCGTAACGGCCGAAACGTTAACCCTAAACCCGGAGACGCGGAGACTCCGCTTTCGGCGCCGAAAAAATCTGTCGGTACGTCGCACGCCCAAACGCGTCCCCTCGAGTCCCCCAAAAACGCCTCTGCGTTTTTTTCACGCCCGTCGCGTTCCAGCGCGGTCGCCGCCGTGCACACGGGCGTTCGGTCCAGAGCGTCTCCTGACTCGTCCTCGAAGCGGAACGGAAACGTTTTTGAAACGACGGATCGGTCACGGTCGTGGTCGTGGTCGTTGCCTTTAGGCGTTTCTCCGCCAAAGGAGTACGCCGTCGCGCCCTCCGCGCCGACGACGAAGAACGCGTCGTTCGAGAGCCACGCCCCAGCAGCCACGGGCTGGGAGGTGGCAAGTTTGAACGCGGGAACCAAAGTCTTTCGGGAAGGTTTCTTTTCGGGTTTCTGCACTTCGATTTCGTCACTCCAAACGAACGTGGGAACCGAAAACACGCGAACCGCGCCGTCGGGGTCGCCGCCCAGCGACAGAAGATAATCGCCGTCTGGCGAAAACGCCAACGCGCTCACCGCGCCGCCGCACGCGTCGTGCGTCGCCGTGAACAGCAACGCACCCGTGCCCGAGTCCCAGACTTTAATCGTCGCGTCGTAATCGCCGTGCCAAACACACGGCGACGCCGAAGCGAGCCGACGCGAGTCCGCGTGCCTCGCGAGCGCGGTGATCGTGAAACGACTCGTCGTGCCGATCGGAGCGCTATGCAGAGCGTCTCCGAAACGAAGCCCCTCGGGTCCCTCGGGCGGGGTTGGGTCCCGCAACACAGCCTGCGTCTTGGCCGAGCCGACGCGCTCGATGACCACCTCCGCGCCCGCGGCGTACAAAAGCGCGCCCAGCTCGGGAACGTACAGCGCGCCCGGCGCGGCCGCCGCGGCGGCCACGGCGGCGGCGTTCTCCGTGCGCTCCGCCGAAGCCGCCGACGCGCCCACCGCCAAGCCGACGACGCGCGACGGAAACGCCGCCGAGATTTTTTTAAAGGCATTCTCTCGCTCGTCGGTATCATCAGAGTCTCCTTCCAAGCGTCGTTCGTTATTTTTCAACCGCTCCGGCTCCGGCTCCGGCTCCGGCTCCGGCTCCGTCCAGGGCTCGGGGGGGGCACGCGCGTACCCCGCGCTGGTGGGCGCGGCGCGCGCGGCGCGCGTCTCGCCGAGGCGCGACGGGAACGACGACCGGCTCGTTTGCGTTTTCGTGTGACTGGATACCGCCTCGGCGTCGACGCTCGTCGGCGTCGGCGCCAAGCCAAACGCGCGCGCTCTCGACGTCGCGGCGAACGCGCCGCGACGACTCTTTCCCTGTTTTTTTTCGGTGACTGTTTGCGTGTTCTTCTCGAGCGCGCCCAGCGCGGCGGCGTGCACGTCCCACACGCAGAGCACGCGTCCTTCCCCGACCGTGGCGAGGAGGCTGTCGCCTGCTGGGTCGTCAGTCGGCAAAAAAGTCACCCCGCGCGCCGCCCCCGCGTGCGCGCCGACGAAGCGCTGCGCGCGTTTAAAATCCGTTTCGGATGCTCCGTTTGCGGATTCCGACGAACCCTCCGCCGATCCTGCAAAGCTGTCAAAGATACGCTCCGGAGATATGTCGGCGAAGGCGTTCGCGGGCGACACGAGCAGTGTGCCGTCCGCGCCGCAGGTCACCACGACGTGGCCCGCGGGGTGCACGGCGACGCCGAGCGTCGCGGCGAGGACACCTCCGCCGTCTTCCTTGTCGCCGGCGTCCTTTACGCGCCTTTTTAGTCTGGCGAGGCGCGTCGGCGCGTGCGCGTCGCGGAGCACCGAAATCGGCTCCGACGCGGTTTGAACCAGGGACGCCGCCGACAGAGGCGTCGAAGGCTCGAGAGACGCTTCGCAATTGTTCTGTCCATCTACACAGACGGTTTCGTTGGCACGCCACGCCGCGTCGAAATTGTGGCGCGACACGACGGCGGCGGCGTCGTCCCCCGCGACGAACACCGAAAACGAACCGTCGTCGGAGGAGGAGGAGGAATCGTCGTCGTTTGTCACTGTTTGCCTGTCGCGCGGAGATGAAGTCCTCTTTGTCCGCCGCGACGCCGCGAGCGCGGCGACGCCTCCTCGCGCGTTGCGCATCGCCGGCGGTTTCAGAACCAGCGTTTCCGCGTCGAACGCCAGCACGTGGCTCGAGCTCCGCGAGCCGCCCGAAGCGGCGGCGCCCAGCGAGCCCGCGCACGCCGCGACGAGCACGTACCCGCCGCAAGGCGACGCCGCGAGCGACGCCCTCGCGCCGGTCGCGCCGACGCGCACGCGGCGCGACGCGCGGAAACGCTCTCTTTCGTTTTCGGTTCCCCAGGACTCCGACGGGTTCAGAGCTGTGTTTGGACTCTCGATGAAACGCTCGATGGCGCACAGCGTCCCGTCGCGCGCCGCCGAGAAGAGCGTTTTGTTCGCGCCTCGCCCCGCAAACGCCAACGCGTCCACCGCGGCGCCCGGCGCGTGCGCGTCGGTCACTTCCGCGACGAGCGCACATAACAACTGTGTCTCACTGTGTCCTCGACCGATTTTTTTGTCCTTCTCGTTCGCGTCGCGAGAGAAGAGAGAAAAGACGCGCACCGCGCCGGACGCGTGCCCGACGGCGAGAACGAGACGCTGACTATTCGCCCGTACGTCGCGAACGTCGCGCGCGTTTTCGTGCGCGTTTTCGTCGCGGAAAGGCCGGAAACAGACGCTCGTCGCGGGGTCCCGGTCCAATACGTCGAACGTTTCTTTGCACACGAACACGAGCGCGCCGGTGTTCGCGTCCCAGCCGCGCGCGGCGCCGTCGTCGCACGCCGCGCAGACTATTTGCCCGTACCGCGAATGGCACACAGACGTCACCGCGCGCGCGCCCGCACGCGTCGAGGGCGATGGCGACGTCGTCAGGAACGCGTAGCGTTTATCAGACAGGTCCAGGCACCCGACGGCTCCGTCCGAGGTGGCGGTCACGACGACTAACTCGCCGGCTCGGTCGGTTTCCGGTCCCGATTTCGTTCGGCGACAAAACGCCGCGCCGACCACGCGCGTGGGCGCGTCGTGCGCCGCCTCCAGCATGTGCGCGGTGGAGAAATCCGCGGGCCACACTCGGACGGTCCCGTCCGCCGAAGCCGTCGCCGCGAACCGTCGTTCGTCTTCGGAAAAAAACGCCAGCGACGCGACGGCGTCGTCGTGCAGCCGAAACGCGCACTCGGGCGCGCACGCCGCGTGCGGATCGTTGGAATCGTTCTCTGAGGCGTCGTTTAAGACGACGAACCGCGCGACGACGCCGCGTCGCGTCCCGACGAAAAGACTGACTGTTTCTTTTCCGTTCGCGTTCGATTCTTCAAAAGTTCGTTCGGAGAGAAACGCGAGCGTCGTGAACGCGTACGTCTCCGCCGACTCAGCGAAGTCTTCGTCGTTCGTCCGTTCCAGCGCCGCGAGGTCCAGGTCTTTGAAACACGCCGGCTTCGTGATCAGTGTCAGCGAGTCGTCGTCTCCGGGTTTCAAACACGAGAAGAGCGTCAACTCGACAATAAACCCGTCGCCGCACGCGAACAGCCGATCGTCGCGTCCGGGCGCGAAAGCGACGCACGTCGCAGACGTGGTTTCCTTCAACACCTCGAAAAGGGTCCGTTTCGGTACGACGGAACGTCCTCCGCGTCGAAAAGGTTCTTTGTCCGACGAGGCGAGCCCGAAAGGCTTTCCGGAAGGCACGTCCCACACCTCGAGCGAGGCGGTCTGAAACGAACCCGAAGGCGTGTCGCCGAGGATCGCGACGCGCGTTCCCCCGTCGGCGCAAAGAGCGACTGAAAGCGAAACCGCCGACGCGCACGACGCGCGGAACGACGCGAGAAGCGCGAACGGTTTCTTCTTCTTCTTCTTCGTTTCGTTTCCCGATCCCGATCCCGTCTCGACTTTTTCGCCTCCGCGTCGCCACAAAAACACGGAGGGGAACGCGCCTCGCTGCGCCGTCGCCATTATCTCGCCGTCCTCGGAGAAGCGCACGCACGAAACCGCCTCGGCGTGGCCGAGGAGGATCTGCTGACGGAACGTTTTTTCCAAGACGTCCCCGGGATTCCCGTCATCGAGAGACACGACCACCACCGCCTTGTCCGCGGCGTACGCCACGGTTCCGTCGCGCGTCGCGGCGATGGACGCGGAAGTCTCGCACGACGCGCCGATCACCGCGCGAAGCGTCAAAGCGGGATCCGCGTGTTTCGTGTTTCGAGCGTGACGCGGATCGAACGCGGAGGATTCAAACGCGGACGCGCGCAGAAACGCCTCCGCGTCCGAGCCTCCAGGCTCCGACGCCGGGTTCGGAATCTCGGGGAAAACGCCGCCTTCTCGGACGGTCGCGACGGACCCCGCGCGCCGCGTCGTCGTCTCGGCGTCTTTGTTCGTCGGTCCAAACGTCTCCTCGACGACGGTTTTTTTCGCGTCCTCGTCCGACGGCTCAAGATCCGGCGCCGCGGCGGAAAAAACCGGTCCCGCCGTCTCCAGAAGCTCGTCTTCGTCTTCTCCGCGCTTCTGGACGCTCCGTTCGTTTTCCCGGGTTCTCATGAAAGACTCATCCACCGGCCCCGCGTCGAGCCACGTGATGACCGCGTCTGGCTTGGTGGACGCGCGCGTCTCCGCGGGCGCGCTCTCTTCGTCGAAGGGCGTCTCCGACACGAAGACGTTTCTCAAGGAAACGGCGCCTCCGACGTGAAAGCCTTTGATGGACTCAAACGTTAAACGAGTTGCGCTTTTTTTCGTTCCGTCCTTTTCTTTTTCTTTTTCTAATTCTTTTCGTTCGTTCGCGTTCGCGTTCTGCGCGTCGCGGACGCTCGCGCGCACGTCGACGCGCAGGCAAAACCACCCCGCGTGCGGAGGCTGCAGGTGGTGGGTCACCGCGCCGAAGCTTTCGACAGAGCTTTCGCCTCTGCGCGTATCAGAGCCGCGCTGTTTTTTCTTTTGCGAGCCATCGGATTTGTAGAGGTTGGACACGCTCACGCGCACGACTTTGCGGCCCACCTGGTAGTCCACGGACGCGTCCGAGCGCGTCGGGCGCGCGCGGTCGACGCACACGACGTCGATGTGCGCGGCGAAGTACCGCGCGGGGTCGAGGCGAACCTGCAGGTACGCGTACGCGCCCGCCAGGCGCAGGCCGGGCTTGCCCACCTTCGGGAGGCGCACGAAATGCGCGGCGGGCACGTCGCCGTCCACGACCAGCGCCTTGCGGCCGAGGTGCTTGTCCACGGACTCGGAAACCCTCCCCGAGCGCGTCACGCTCGCGCCGCACCGCTTGAACACGTTCACGACCGCGGGGGGGGTCGGCGCCTCCGCGTCGCGTCTCGGCGACATGCCGCGGAAGCCGCGCGGCTCGGAGCCTCGAAGCCGAGCGAAGGATCCGGACGAGCGGGCGTCGGAGGTGCCGACGGGGGACGCGCGCGTCACCCGACGAGCGGGCGACGCGGGTGGGTCCGCGCGGGAAGTCCGGGGTCCCGGGCAGAGACCGTCGACCCGCCCGAACGCGCTCGAGCGGTCGCGCGCGGGTTCAGCGCGGGTCGCGCGCGACGCGAGGTCTGCGACGAGCGCATCGGGGGAGAGCCACGAGCGCCTCGTTTGAAATGAATCGGCGCGAAAATGCCGTCGAAACGCTTTTCCCGACAGTTTCGGAAGTTCCGGAAACCGTTACCGGAACGCAACCGCGCGCGCGCCAAACAAAGCCTTTGTTCCAATTGCAAAACACCCACCCCTCGCTACTCCCCCGGAACGCCCCGCGCCTGCCGCGAGCGCCCCTTCAGTTACCACGGACACCCTCGAATCGACCGGTGGTCCCACCGGTCGATCGCGCGCCTTTGTCGCGCGTCACTCATGACGCGTCTCGATCGAGAGAAAAAAAACACCTCCACCTTCGCAAGCAAAAAGCGCTCGCGAACGCCGACGCCGACGCCGCCGACGACGACGCCGGCGTCTTCGACCGTCCACCTTCGACGCGACCCCACGATCTCCGCGCATCACCGGATGACGAAGCGAAGCACGCGTTTCGCGGAACGTGTCGTGGCACCTGCGACGATCGAAGCGAGAGTGAAAGAGAACGGTCGGGTGAGTTCGAGTCGAGATCGAAAGCCGCGGAGACTCGGCGGTCGTCGAAATCGTCGCGGGCACATATCCGTCTCGATCGCGCCGATCGGATGACGAGCGCGTCGTCGCGCGCGTCCGCTCGCGCGCGCTCGATTTCGCTATGGATCGACGTACCCGCGCCGGCGACGGGTTCGGCGGATCGCGAACGTTTGGATTCGGTGACGCTCTCGATCTGGCCCTGCGTGTTCGTCGTGCGGGAGCGCGCGTCAGCGACCGGGGCGACGCGCGTTTCGAACGCGAGAGAGAAAACGAACGCAGGAAATGGCGCGCGTTCGTTTTTCGAAAAGCCGCTCGCGAAATTCGGGACGCGCGCGCGCGCGTTCGGCGCGACGTGCGCCACGGCGTACCTGCGCGCCCGCGCGGAGCACCGATCTGCCCGGCTTGAGGCGTTCCTGTTCGAGGCGGGATGCGATCGCGATCAGTCAACGGGGTCGCGGGTGGGATGGTCGGGGAGGGGAGACCCGAGGAGGTGACGCGCGCGCGAATCGCGTTTTCAAAGCCGAGCGGGAAAAGTGACGTTGTTCGTTCGCGCCGAAGCGCGCGTCGGCGGGTGTACGTTTTCGCGCCTCCTCGACGCGCGGGAAAAGCGCGCGCGACGCACCATGTTGACGAACGAGGGCGTTATGTCCGCCAGGGGCTGGCGCGTGCGCGCGCCGGTCGCCCCCGGCGCTGCGTCGGGGAACGATCGAGGATCCGAGGCGCCTGCGCGCGTGAGAGGAGAGGTGGATCGCGCGTCAGTTCGAATCTTGAAAACGAGCGCGCGCGGTAAAAACCGACATGTCGCGATGCGCGCGGTTCGAACTCAAACGGGACGCACCTCGCGCGTTCGTGCCCGCGGCGACGCCGGACGCCAGGCGCGCGTGCACCCCGGTCACCGGGTCGATGTTCTCCTTCTCGTCGTCGTACCGCAGGACGGACCCGACCAGCGCCCCGCTCACGCGGCGCGAGGGGTCCCGCCCGTCGCCCGCCGATCCAACCTCCAGGTCCGTCAGGACCCCGCACTGCCGCGCGATGTGCATCGCCTCGAGCGTCACCGGCGAGGGGCACTTCAGGGGCAGAGAGGCGCACGCCGCGGCGTCGCGCGCGGCGGGCGTCGCCGCGTGCATCTGCTCCACCGCCATAGTTCGAAAGAGGATGTGCGTGTCTCGCGCGCGCGTCGAGTGGCGCGCGGCTTTCTCGTAGCAGTTGAAAAACCAAACGCGTTACGGACGGCTCTCACTCGTTCTGCACTCGCCGGATTCGCGACTTCGAAAACGCGCGCGCAAGTTTGAAGCGGAGAGGCGCGCGTTCGAACGCGGGAGAGAAGATTTTTTCGCGAATCGGCACGACCACCTTATTAGGGTTTCCACTTACCGGTAGAGGGCGATCACGTGCGGTTTTTTCTCGATCGTCCCCATTCACCACGACTAGTAGCTAGTACTACTGGTCTAATAAGCGCCGCTCGTGTATCAGGGCACATCACTCGCGGCGAGAGACGAAAAAAAAAGCGCGCGGAGGTTTCCGCTCCGCGACGAACGCCGTCGCGTATTCATGTTACACTTCGCTACCGCTACGGAACCTAGTAATGAGACGAAAGCGTGACTGATTGACGCATCAAATCAAATCTCGCGGCGACCGCCGCGACCTACTCGACTACCGCGCCGTCGCGCCGAACTCCGCCGCTCGAGCCGCCGTCGCCGCCGTCGCGTTTTTTTTCGCGTCGGTTTTGCATCGCCTCGCGAAGCGCCATGTTTTCGTCCACGTGGACCTCCACGGGTTTCTCGGGTTTCTCTTCCGCGTTACTCGAATCACTCCGCGCGTCGTCACCGGAATCCTTCGAACCACTCCGCGCGTCGTCTCCGGAGAAGACCCCGACGCCCGTGAGGTTGTACGCGTCAAAGACATCCTCCCTTCCCAGTTTCCGAATCTCGCTCGCGAGCCCGATCGCCGCCACCTTCAAACGCCGGTTCTCCAGCTCCAGCTGCTCGTTGGACGCGGAGAGGTCCACGATGAGCCGGTCCTTGACATCCTCCCTGTGACGCACGAGGCCCTCGCGCGCGCCCTGCGCGGCCTCCACCCGGCGCCGCGAGGGGGGCGAGAAGTCCTGCGAGCTGAGAAACAGGATGAGCAAAATCAAACCCAGCACGTACCCGCGGGACTGCTGCTGCTGGCGCTCGGTGAGCGCGGCGTGGGGGGGGGGCACGAACATCGCCGAGTCCGAACGCGAGCGGCACAGCGCGAGCTTGTGCGTCGCGTCCAGCCTTCCCCGCCGGGCGTTGTGGAGACGCGCGGAGTACCGAACGTCCAGACGCCAGCGTGAAAGGGGGCGCGGCTCGGCGGAAACGCGTCGAGTCGGAATTTCGTGGAAACGACGGGTCCGGGAGAGGCCTGGTCGAACGAATTTGTGTCAACTGTGACTGTGACGCCCGAGAAGCGAAAAGGAAGTCTTTCCGGCGCGAAGGTTAAGACGATCTGATCTTTCTGTTCGAACGCGTACGAACGAAATTTCTCTCACGAAACGAACGAAGAAAAGAAATGACATGGAATCGCATTAAACCATCATCCGAAGAACCGCGAGGGGGCAATGCTCCCCCTCGCGCGCCGCACCCGCCAAAGAATCCGACGCGCGCGAAAAGTTTGTGATCGTTTCAAAACAATCAAAACTCCGCGCGCTTCGTCAACCGCGTTCTCCAACGACGCGCATTGATTACTTCCACCAGGGCGCGAGGCCGGTGCGGAAGTCCGTCTCGGTCCAGGGGGTGAAGATGATCGTGTCGCTGTCGTTGATGTCGGCGTGCGCGAGCGCGAGGGAAAGAGGCGCGGGGCCGCGGATCACCTTGCCCTCGTTGTTGTACTGGGAGCCGTGGCACGGGCACTTGAACTTGTTCTCCGCCTTGTTCCAGGGCACGACGCAGCCGAGGTGCGTGCACACCGCGTTGATGCCGTAGTTCTCGATGGAGCCGTCATCCTTCACGACGATGTACGTGGCGTCACCCTGTTGTTGTTAAGGCGCGTGAGAGGAGAGGAAACGTTCGCTTTTGTCAGCGACGCGTCGTGCGCGAGGGGAAGGCGCCGAAACCGTCGCGCGCGGAACGTGAGAAAAAACCAAAAACGCGACTCGTGTTCGCCAAACGCATTTTCCGCGGACTGTTTGCTCCGTGCGTTACCGCCAAACGCTTCGATCGCCTGCCAACTGGCATCGTCATCCCGCGCACGAACGTTGCGCTTTGGCGAAACACCGAGTTACCCGATCGGTGCCTTATCCACGCCTCGGGGGGGGATACGCCGCGATCGACATCGCGATTCGGCTCGGACGCGCGGGAGGGGGTGCGCGCGAGACCCCGCGCGCGCCGGGAGCCGCCGCGGTGGATTCGGTGGGGCGCCGCGACACGTACCTTGAGGCCCTGGGACAGGGTGTGGTCGCCGGGGAGGTGGGTCTTGAGCCACACCTTGGACTTGATGTCCGCGCCGGTGGCGTCCTTGGCCGCCTGGCCCGCGCCGCCGCCGCCGCCGCTGCGATGGAGGAAGGAGGAGGAGACGTCAGCGTCGCCTCGAGCGAAGGGTTCGTGGACGCCGCGCGGCCGAATCGCGCGATCGGGGCGCGCGATCGCGAGGGACCCCCATCGTGGAAAAAATCGAAGCGCGCGTGACGTTGCCATCGATCGTCCTCGATTTGATGACCCTAGGCGCGCGCGGTCGCCGCGCGCGCGTCTCGACGCGAGCCTTACCCGGGGGGGACGAAGAAGTACGCGAAGCCGCCGACGAGGGAGGTGGCGGGCAGGCCGATCGCGCCGACGAGGAGCAGGTTCATCACGTTGCGCTTGCCCATGTCCGGGACTTCGCCGGACACGGCCGCGGCGACGGTGTTGCGCGCCACCTGCTTGGGCGCGACGGTGGCCTTACGGCCGAGCGCGCGGGCGTTGCATCCGAGCTTCGCGGACGAGATCTGCACAGAGGCGGAGGTGGCGAGAGCGGCCATCTTTAACAACCGAGGGGAATCCGACGGCGTGCGTGCTTGAATGGCCGCGCGCGCGCGCGATCCCGGGCGACACCGTCGCGCGAACGCGCGCGATTCGCGACCGGCTAACCGGCCACCAGCGAGACACCACGGCGAGCGCTGATTGGCTGATGAGCTCTCCATCATCCTTTTCTCGACTGAACCTCCGTGACTCAAAAACAGACGGCACCGAAGCGCCGATTTTTCACGGCCGGTACCAGCTGGTACCGGGTGAAAAAAGAGCGCCCACTTCGCAGAAGCTCTGTTTCGGACAATTAGAATTTCACATTGATTGGCGCGCGCGTTCGCAGTCGGCGAGCCCGCGCACGCACCACCGACTCCGCGCCCGCCGGCCTTCCCGTCGATCGCGCCTTGCCCGCCTCCGCGCAGAGAAAGATGGGCGCGTACAAGCTCTCCCCGACGTGGTCTAAGGAGGGCGACCGCGAGCGCGACGCCGCCGTGCGCGCGCAGTGGCGGAAACTCTCCAAGGATCCGGCGACGCTCACGCGCGCGTGCGCGCCCGCCATGCAGCAGTCGGCGCGCGAGCTGATCAAGGCGCTCTGCGACTTCGTGGACGTCGGCCTGGACGATCTCGACGCCTGCGCGGGCGCGAACGCGGCGCTCGGCGCGAGCCTCGCGAGGAAGGGCGTCGTGGCGGCCGATTTCGACACATTCCTCGAACGCCTCCTCGCCGAGGCGCGCGACGCCGTCGGCGACGACTTCGACGCCGTCGCCAAACAGCGCTGGGCGAGTGTCATCGACGCCTTCTGCGGACAGTGCGTTTTGGGTATCGGCCCGCCCTCGACGCCCAAGTCCGCGCTGGGATCGCCCAAGCCCAAGAAGAAGAGCTACACCGGGGGCATGTACAAGAGATTCGCCGTGAGCGTCGGGTTGAAAAAGGCGAAATCGCCCGTCGCGTTCAACCTGGCGGCGTCTGATTCCATCGCGAGTCCCGGCCAGGGACCGGCGCCTCGCGAGCCAGGCAGCGTGGGTGGCGGCGTGGGTGGCGGCTCGCGCTTCGGCGCCGAACGCGCGACGCCCATCACCGCCGGCCCGGTTCCCGCCGTGCAGCCGCGAAGCAAGCGCAAGGTTTTACGCGCGATGAAAAAAGATCGCGGGTACGAGCGTTTCTTCACCGCGTTCGGTTGGGCGCTCGTCGCGGCGGTCGTCGCGCTCATCGTACAGTACCCGGAGGTCACGGCGAGCCACACGCGTTCGGCTCTGTACGACGGAAGAGAGAAACTTCTCGCTCTGGTGGTCTTTGGGTTTTTTTTAAGGCCCGTCGCGTTCGCGCGCGCCGGGTTTGTCGCCACCGTCTTCTTCGCGGCGCGAACCGTCGCGGGATTCGGCTTCGGCGTCGAGGCTGCCAAAGACCCCTGGCGCGTCGTCGCGCCGTACGTCTGCTTCGCGCCGAAGGTGTGCGACAACGGGCTCACGAAGTGGGTCAGGCTCGTGGCGTACGGGAAGTAACCAGAGAGAGGCGGTTCGAAGGAGGGGGAGCCGAAATCGACGTCCGCGTCGGACGTTCGTACAGTACTACTTTACCAACATGAAGGTATGTAACACAATCGTATCCTTCCGTATTACAACCAAAAAGAGTCACGGCTCGTGCCCTTCGGTGGCCTCCGCGAGCCCGAGCGCTTGGCTCACGCGAAGCGTCGCTCGCTCCGCCGAGACGGAGCGCAAAAAGTGCAGCGCGCGCGTGAACGAATTCGCCTCCTCCCCCGCGAACGCGCCGTAGAACGTCTCGAAAAAGTCGTTTGGCTTCTTCTCTTTCGTTTTCCCGGAAGAGTCTTCGAACGCGTGTGTCCGAGCGTCGCGCGACTCGAACGCGGACGTCAGGAGCTCAGCCGCGACGCACGCGTGGGTGAGATCTCGATCGCCGCGAAAGCACGAGTCTTCCGGCGGGTTCACCGCTGTGTTCATACGCGTACGCGCTTTCGGTCTCGAACCGCCGCCGGGGCCGGGACGAGAAAAAAACTCGACTCGGACCCGCTCGCCGGCTTGTCGAAGTCGACAAACGAAGAGCGCGAGTTTTCCGCGCTCGATGCTCTCTGGGTCCGCGCGCGCGGCGTCGTAGAGCGCGTCCAAGACGGCATCGACGGGGTTCGCGAGCGCGAGTATCAGTCGCGACGCTCGGAGAAACGAGAGAGCCTCCCCGTCTTTCTCGAGAGAAAAGCGCTTCGCCCCCCGGCTTTCTTTCACAGACGGCTCGGACGATTCGGATTCGTCGTAATTGTCATCATCGTCGTCGTCGACGTCGTCGTCCTCCCCGGTAAAGCACGCCACCAGAGCTTTTCGCGCGCGTTCCCGAAACGCGTCCGACGCCGCGACCCGTCGCAGGCTCCGCACGAACGAGCGTCTGTGGTGTTCCGACAGCGCGCGCGTCGCGCGGCGCGCCGTCGCAACCGCCGCGCTTACCAAAGCCGCGCGCCGCTTTCTTTTGTCTTCGTCTTCGTCTTCGTCGGAGTACGCGTCGCGGCCGTCCGCCTCGAGCCGGTCCAGCGCGTCGTCCTCGGCGGAGCGGTACCACAGGTTGACCGCGACTGTGTTCGGAGAGCTGGCAACCTCGTGCCACCACCCGCGCGGGATGTACACGGCGTCCCCGGGGCGGGCGACGAGCGTCTCCGCCGCCGCGTCGCGCGCGCTTTCGCGTTTAGGAGATTCGCCGGAGGAGCCGTTTACTTCGCGCCGCGCGTTTTCGTTTTCAAAAAAAGGAACGCGTTCGTGGTTGTACGACCCTCCGTCGTCCCCCGGGTTCCGGAACCGCACGCCTTTGCCGCCCGTGAATACCTCCAGTCCAACAAGCGGCGACCACAGCCGAACGGTTTTTGAACCCGTCACGACGCACAAAACGTTCTCGTGGTCGTCGAAGTGCGCCGACGAGAAAGTCGTATCGAGATTGTCAAATTGACTCGCGCGTCGCCGCGCCGGTTGGGACCCGCCGGGCGACACCCACAGGTTCGCCGAGTCCAACACGTACGGTGTGTGTTCGCGCGAAACTTGATCGGTGATCGGTGTTCGCTTTCGCGTTTCACGGTCGGATCCTCCTTTCGGTCCTCCTTTTGGCGCTTCGTCCGAGACGAAAAAGCGCGGCACGGGCCAGACGTCCCCCGAGTCCCACAGCTCTTTGAGCGGCTCGGCAGTCGTCTCAGTCTCTCTTTTCGTCGTCGACGCGTCGTACAGCGGAACCTGCGCCAGGCACAGCGGGGGCGTGGTTTTGGTCGTGTATACGTCCTCGGCGCACGCGTAGTCCAGGAACGCGCTCACGGTGAGCTTCACGCTCTCGTGTCTGGTCGGCGCGCCGTCGAAGCGCCCGCGCTCGGACCCGACCATCGCGTGGACCTCGCGGTCGCCCACCAGCTCGCGGAGGCGCGGATACGACACGCCCGACGCGCCGGGGGGGTGTCGCGTCCACGCGCGCAGCGCCGGCCAGTCGCGCACGGCACCGCGGCACAGCGTCGGGTACCCGCGCCCCAAGGGCACGGAGACGACATCGTCGCCATCCGCCTCCGAGGTTTCTCGCTTCGCCCGCGGTCCACCGTATTCGGTCGCGCCGAGCGATCGGCCGCTCGCGTCCGCCTCACGGCGCCGCTTGCGCGCCGCGTCGCCGCGCGTCGGAGACGTCGCGTCAGGCGACGCGACCGCGCCGCGAGGCGCGCCGTCCATTGCTACAGGGCGCTCGAAAAGGTACGAGGATGTCGAGGATGGCAAATCTCGTTCGTCGCTTTCGCCAAAACGCTCGCGCGACGATTCATTCGCGTGTGTTATTTTTCGCGACTCCTCGTCCATAGGTTCGGAACTGCCGAAACGCACGGCAAGGCAGTCACAGGTTTTGGTTTTCGCGGCAACATGGATATTGCCGCGTTCGTGTATGAGCTGGCTCTCGCGCCAAACGAGTGGCTCGAACGCGCCTCGCGACGGTTGTTCGGCCGACGATTATTATCGGTACGGTTTCGGCGTGGGCGTGGGCGCCGACCGCCCCCAACCCACGCCACAGACCTAACGCGCATCCCCACGCCCGTCGTCTCGATGTCGACGCTCGCGTCGGGTCGTCCCGTATCGGTCGCGCCGCGCGCCGCAGCGATGCGCGGCGCGAGCGACCGCGCCAGCGCTCCGAGCCACCCCTTTCGACCGCGGCTCGGCGAATCCGCGTCGCACGCCTCCGCGTCCATCGCGACGCGTCCCTCGGTGCGCGCCGCGCGCGATTCGCACCGCGCGCGCGAGTTCCGCGCGGGCGCGTCCGCGTCAGGCAACAGCGCCAACGCGTTCGTGTACGACGCCTCCGCCAAGGCCAAGCCCCCCCTTGACATCCCGCACTGGCACTCGCGCGCGCTCGTGAACGACGGGCGCGTCTTTACCGAGACCTTCCCCGTGCGCTTCGACGAGTGCGGCCCGAACAAGAGGAGCACTATGCGCACGGTCGCGTCCATGATCCAGGAGTGCGCGTGCAACCACGCGCAGGGCATCTGGGGCAGAGCGCAGAGCATGCCCGCGGACATGAACAAAGCGAACCTCGCGTGGGTGTGTACGCGATTACACATCGACGTGCACCAGTACCCGCTGTGGGGCGACCAGGTCGAGGTCAAGACCTGGTTCGAGGCGCAGGGCAAGATCGCGGCTCGGCGTGACTGGGAGATGACGGATGTCACGGACGGCACGCCGAATAAGGTCATCGCGCGCGCCACGTCTTCCTGGATCGCGTTCAACCTCGAGAAACGCAAGCTCGCGCGCATCCCGCAAACCGTCATTGACGAGTTCCAGGTTCAGGCTCTGCCGGGCGCGCCGGTGATGGGTTTTGACTACGAGATTGAGAAGCTGCCTGACGTGCGCGGCATGCCCGGCGTGACGCTGCCGGAGTCGCACTCCGTGCGCCGGACGGACCTGGACATGAACAACCACGTGAACAACGTGGTGTACACGGAGTGGCTCCTGGAATCCGTCCCCGACGCGTTTTGGGAGAAGTACGACTTGAAGGAGATCATCCTCGAGTTCCGCAACGAGTGCCACGACGGGGACAACGTGGACGCAATCTGCTGCCGCGAGTGCGGGCCCTCCGGCGTGCTCAACTGCGAGGAGAAGCCCGGCGAGGCGCAGCTCGTGCACATGCTGCTCAAGCGGGGATTCGGCATGTCCCCGCAGGAAGCCGAGGTGGTGAGAGCGCGATCCGTCTGGCGCGAGAAGAAGTGAAAATGAGAAGAAGGAGAAGAAGTCGAGTCGAACGTCGCGAGACATTTTTTCAAGCTGGGGAGGCGAAGCATCGCGCGACGCGCGCGTCGCCCCGCGAAGCGCCTCCTTTCGGCGGACACGAAACTCACTCAGAAATATGACATACCACTACAAATGAAACAAAAGACGTCACAACACGTCGTCCAGGTCGATGTCGTCGTCCCGCACGTACGACGCGCCGCGCCTCTCTCGCCGCCGCACGCGGTATCCCGCGCGGGCGGCGTCTCCGCCTGACTCCTCGTCCTCGTCCGAGTCGCCGTCACCGCGCTGCGACGGCGCCGCGGAGTACGTCGAGCGACCGGCGTCGGAGCCGTCCGAGCCGTATCCGTCCGCCGCGGGGGTCGCGACAAACGACGCCGGCGATCGCGACGATGCGCCGAACCGGGACGCGCCGAGAACGGATCTCGGCGCCGATCTCGGCGCGCCGCCCGCCGCGCTCGTCGGCGTGCCGCCCGAGACGAGCGCCATCACCGCCTCCGCCGCGGCGTCCAGCGGCGCGGTCGGCCCCGCGCCCGCGCGACGGTTGGCGTTCGCCGCGTTGGCAGCCTCGGCGATCGCGGTCTTGATCGCCTCGGCGGTGATCGAAGGCGACGCCGTTTGGGCCGCGACGGGCGACCCGAACGCGAGCGGACTCTTTAGAGTCCTCCTCATTTCGGAAACCTCTTTCGCTTCGCCTCCGCCCTTTGACGGGGACTCGTCCGACGAGAAGCCCGTCCCCGCGAGGGACCTCTGCCTGATCCGCTTTAACTCCGGCGACCCGATACTGGCGACGCTCGTGTACGCGTGCCCGCCGTCGGTGGCGTGGCGGTGGCGCACCACTCTGCCCTTGATGAGCTTGGCGATTTTTCGGAGCTGCACGGTGGTGATCACGAGGTCGACGATGCCGCTCCCGCCGAACACGCCCTCCTTGTCCGCGCACGCGCTGAACTGCTCCAAGATCACCGCCACGAACAGGTTCGCGAGCAGGAAGATGGCTATGACCACGAACGAAAAGGCGTAGAAGATTGACCCGACGTCGCGCGAGCAAGATAACGTCGAGAGTCCAGTAACGTCGTCCGTCGCGCTGGACGGAAGCACTAAAGAGTCGCACCTTTGGTCGCGGAACATGTCGGAGAAGTACGACATCCAATTACCGGTGTAGCTCACGAAGAGCACCACGAACGCGCGCGGGAAATCCGTGAAGTTGCCGTACTCGGAGAGCGCCAGGTTTGACCTCAACGCGCCGAACGGCCCTTGGTCGTCGCCGTACAGCGACACGCCGAGGCACGCGTAGATGAAAATCACCAGCGCGCTTAGAACGGAGATGTTCACCACCGCCGGTAACGACTGGATGAACGTCAGCGACAGCGTTCGCAACCCGCGGCTTATTTTGATGAGCTTCACCAGCCGTAAGAACCGCGCGACTCGAAACGCGTCCCCGAACCCCGCCTCGCGAAGCGCCGGAACCGCGAAGTCGACGAACCCGACGAGCGCCACGATGAAGTCCACCCTGTACATGAAGTTGGACCAGTACATCTTCCACCCCATCGCCGCCACGAGCAGCGCGGCTTCCAGGATGTAGAAAAACGTGAAGAAGTAGTCGAAAACCTCCTGCGCCGTCATCTCCGCGCTCGTCGCGTCGTGCCTGTACGCCACCATGGCTAACAGGTTGAGGAAGATCACGGATGTGACCACGTTGTCGAACGCGGGCTGCTTGCAGTAGTGGTGGATCGTTCTTCGAACCTTGGACGCGCTCTTGGGCGGCGCCAAGCGCCACCGCTCGAGGTGCGAGATCGTGGCGAGCTGCATCGCCTGCTGCCACCGCCGCTGCTCGTCCGAAACAAGCGCGGGCCCTCCGTTCGCCGCCATCCGGTTGAAGTTGTCCACCAGCGCGGAGACAAACAGGTTGGCCCAGAACAGCATCGCCACCAGGACGACCAGCACGAAATACGCCGCCGCCCACCCCGAGTGGTCGCGCGAGGGCGCCTCGCCGTCGCCGACGCTGTCCATGGCGACGTACATGATGTCCTGCCAGTTGTCGCCCGTGCTGATCACGAACACGGAAACCATCGCCTCGGCGAAGTTGTCGAAATTGAACTTGTTGTTCCGCCAAATACCGCCCGCGGCGGCGCACGCCGCGCGATCCAAACCGCCGCCCAGCGCGCCGGACACCGCCGCGGTCTCGAGCGCGACGGAGGCGTTGGTCGCCGCATACGCCTCGACGTACGCGTCGTACGACGGCACCGAAGAGCAGTACCACATCTTCCCCTGGAACAGCTCCATGCCCATGATGGACAGAACCGTGCCTAAACCGAGCCCGAGCAAACAGACGTGCGAGATGGCGGGAACCGACGCGATCACCGCGTTTATGACCAGCTTTAAACTCGGGAGCTTGTGCACCGATCGCAGGGGCCTTAACACGCGCAGCAGCCTTAACGATCGCAGCGCGCCCACGCTCCCGAACGCTAAAGTGAGAAGCGACGCGGCGACGACGACGACGTCCAGGATGTTGAACGACGACCGAAGGTACGCCGCGCGGTTCTGGTAAACCTGGAACGCGTACATCTTAAGTACCATCTCCCCGGCGAAGAGCGCGGTGAACGTGATGTCCATCGCGATAAACGCGGTCGCCGCAGACGTGCCGCTCTTCGGGAACGTGTGCGTCTCGGCGGCGAGCAAACCGGAGCTGACGCCGATGGAGAGGAGGATGAAGAGCTCGAAAAACGGATGCGTCGCGATCCGCAGCGCCAAAAGCCTTGCCGACCCGCCCTCCAGTCCCAAAAACCCGAAACCCCCGCCCCATCCGCGCTCGCTCTCCGACTCGTGCTTCAGCGAAAACGCCTTTCTCGACGCTTCGGAGACCAAACCGCCGCGCGGCGACGACGCGAGCGCCGCGAAACGCGCTTCGTCGTCGTCGCCCCCCGAAAACGCGTCGTTCGGGTTGGGCACGTTTAACACGGAGAGAATCACCCGCAAGTTCGCGCGGTGCGTCTTTTGTTCGCGGTGGAACTCCTCCTCCTCGCGTCGTAAACGGACCTCGCTCTTGGGCTGCCCGTCCTCGTCCTCGTACACGATGTCCAGCTCGTCTCGCTTCCAGCGCGGAGGCCGAACGCGCGCCCACGTGATGGCGTCGGTGGAGACGTCCGATTCTTCCATCACCGTCTCGCGGTCGGATCGCTCGCGACGACGCCGCTCGAGCCGATCAGAAAGCTCGCGCTTCATCGCCGCGAGTTTCTTCTCGTCCGAATTCGAGTGGTCGCGCGCGAGATTTAAATTAGCGTCCTCGTCGAGCTCGTCCATCGTCCGCGCGTTGAGTTTGCGCACCGAACCGATGCCCGTGACCGCGCCGCCGACGCGACGGCGCGACCGCGCGTCGAACGCGTCCATGCGTTTGCGCGCCGCCAGTCTCTGACCGGGCGTCAGCGCGCGCTCCGCCGCGAGAGACTCGCGCGTGTGCGACGTCTCGCCGATGGACACCAGCCACCGGCGGACGACGGCGACGTCCGCGCGCGAGTGGCTCAGCCTTTTCCGCTCGAGCTTCGTCGCGAGCGCCTTCTCGGCATCCTTACGGGCCTTCTCCGCCACCGGGTCCACCAAAACACGCGGCTTCTTTCCTTTCGTCGTCGTCGACGTTTTGGCGCGTTCTTTCCCGACGTCGTCGTCGAACGCGTCGTCGTCATCCTCGTCGAACGCGTAGCGCTCGTCGATGGATTCCGCAAACCCTCTCCTCTTCTTCTCCGCGCCGTGATCCATCTCCTCCGCCTCCGCCTCCAGAAGCGCGGCTTGCTCCTCGTCCCCTTCGGCGGTGATGGAGTCGATGAGGATGCCGAGAATAAGCGAGAGCACCGCGGTGGAGATGACCAGCCACGCGATCATGTACAGGCCGGACCACTCGTCCGTCGCGACGATGGTCGCGTACGCCACCTCAAACGTGTTCTCGCCAGTGGACACGACGAAGAGCGTGAGGAGCGCGGCGCCGACGTCTTTGAACCCGAGCCGCTCGTCGTCCAAATCGCCCTGGCCCCCGAACAGCTGAACACCTAAGATGGCGAAGATGATGAGTAAAAGCGCCCAGACCACGAGGAACACCCACATCGCCTGCACGCCGTTGATGGCGCTCTCCAAAATGCGCACGAACTCCTTGTTCTCGCGCAGCACGCGAAACGTCCGCACGATGCGGAAGATGCGAAAGACGCGCAGGAACGAGAGGTTCACTCCCGACCCGCTCGCCGACGCTTCGATCATGATGAGCTCGACGATGGAGCTCAACACGATGAACCCGTCGAGTTTGTTCCAGGAATCGCTCCAGTACCCGCCGACACCTAAACCGAGGTGTTTCAGGGAAAACTCCACGATGAAGATGATCGTGAACGCGGTCTCGGCGTGTTTCGTGACGTCCAAGTACCACTTCGCGGGGTCGTAGTGCGAGGTGATCATCATCAGCGAGTTGAGCGCGATGCACGCCATGATGAAGTTCTCGAAGTACGGGTGTTGGACGAGGTGGCGGAACGCCGTCGCGAGCTCGTTCTCGCGGTACTCGGCGTCCATCTTGGACATCGCGGCGGCGGTTTCCGAGTTGGTCACCGCGTCGGTACTTAAACCGATGGTCGCCGCGGCGAGCGCGTCGACGTCGTTCGTCTCCGCCACGACTCGGTCGTCGTCCTGGTTCACGTCCCCTAACGTGGCGCAGATCACGGACGTGAACAGCTGGATGATGACGAACCCGCCGATGACCACAACCACCGCCGCGAACACGAAGGGCTTCGCGAAGCCGTTCGCGTCGCACATCGGCCACGTCACCTCGTTCCAGCCGTCCACCGTCATCATCTGCAGCACTACAAACACGCCCTGCGCGAAGTTGTCGAAGCGCACGTAGTCGTCGAACGGCGCCAAGTCGCTGTCGCAGCACAGCCCTATTTGCGTGAACCCAGAGGAGAACGGGTCGACGGTGGCGGAGACGTTCGAGTTAGAATACGAAACGCGGTCCGCCTCGTCCCACGCGCACAGCGCGTCGTCCCCGGGGACGGTGTACCCGGCGATCACATCGCTCTCCGCGCCTCCGGGCCTTTCGAGACCGTCCGTCCCGTTCGCGAACCACGCTGAGCGCAAATAAGCGCACGCTTTCGGGAAGTACCCCGCGCGCGCTAAATCGAACTCCCTCTCCGTTCGTCCGTAGCCGCCCTCGTTGAGCACGACGTCGTTGACGAAAACCGACTCGGATTCGCTGCGCGGGTAAAATGCGCGAAAACTCATCGTGCCTCCGAAGAACATGACGCCCATGACGGTCATCGCCACCACGAACCATAACATGAACAGCACGACGTCCATCAGGAGCGGCAACGACGCGCCCAGGGTCTCCAGCACGAGCCGCCCGCTCCTGAACTTGTTCAAAGCGCGCAGAGGCTGCAGCGTGCGGATCAGACGCAGAGGCGAGAGCGCGGCGCCCGCGCTGCTGCTGATGAGGTCGATCAGACCCGCCACCACGACGATAAAGTCCAGCATGTTCCAGTAGTGCCTCAAGTAACAGTCTTCGCCGATCAGGAAGCCCATAGCGACGATCTTCACCAGCGCCTCCAACGTGAAGATCACCACGAACGTCGCTTGAAGCGCGACGCTCGTCGCTTTGGGTAAGATGGAATTCGCGCCGGCGTCCAACTGCGCCTCCGGTTTCGTCAACGCGATGAGCACGCCGTTCACCAGCACGCACACGAAGATGAACATCTCGAAGTGTGGGTTGTTTCGCAACGAGTCGCAGGCGCGACGCAGCTCGGAGTTGCGGCCGAACGTCATGAGCGAGTTCGGGTTCGCGTACACCTCTTCCAACGCGCGCGCCGGCGCGGCGAAGAATCTGTGCAGCGCGTGCAGGGGTGTGCGCCGACGCGCGCGCTCCATCTTCGCGAACGCGGCCATCGCCTCGGCGTCCGCGTCTCTGTCCGCCGCGGTCTCGGCCTCGAGTTTCGCCAAAAGCTCGGCGTCCTCGGGGGACACCGAGCCTTCCTCGGAGTCCTCGGACGCGCCGTCCGACTCGGACGCGGACTCGCGCGAGCGCGCGCCGTCGTCGTCGTCGCGGGCGTATCGGTCCGCATCGCGCGGGTCGCCGCGCCTGCCCGCGGGGGCGGCGCGGAGACCGGACGCCGCACCCCGTCTATCGCCCGCGCGGTCCATCGCGAGTCGCGGCTCGAACGCGGTGCGTGGCCTCAGAGTCGAGGCCGGAAGCCCACGCCTGCGTCTCGATTGCGACGGACAATGCGCGCGAGCTTAACGGTATGATACGCGGTGTCGCGACACGCGCGATCCGCGGACACCGCCGGACACCCACGCCTCGACCGGATCTCCGTCCACCGCGCGCGCCGCCGCCTGCGGTGCTCGCGTCCACGCACGCGAGCAGCGGAGCCGGACGTCGGCTCGTGCGCTCGGTCGATTGGGCCGTCGCAGCGGTTCGCGGACGATGGCACTCAACATTGGCGTCTGCATTGGCGTCTTCGGATCTTCGGACTTTCGGACGTCGACAGTTACGGGCATTCAGTCTCCCGAAAAATGCCGGTGGTTATCATGAGGGCGGCGCAGTCACGGATTTCGGTTCGACATTTCGGTGACGGATTTTAACTGTGTGTAAAAAAAAAGCATCAGTTTCGTTCTCGTCATCTTCTTCCGTCTGTCTCTCTCGTCCCCCTCATCTCATCTCGTGTCTGTCTCATCCCCCCCTCACCATCAGCGCGGCTTGAGCGTGACGAACCTGAGCGCGAGGTACGTCGCGAGTCTCAGCGCGAAAAACACGGCGAGAAGCGCGCCGACGTTGACCCACACGGACTCGCGCAGATCGACGAACTCGAGTTGCGCGGTGTCTTCTACGCGGCACGTAGAGACGATTCGATTCGCGATGGAAACACCATCTCTCTCGACGCTTTCTTCTTCGGAATCAGCCGAAAGCGCCTCCGCTTCGTCCTCGAAACAAGCGAATTTACCGCCGTCCGGGAACTGCGTCTTGAGCAACGCCGCGTACGCGTGGTTTATGAACGACGTTTTCTTGGTCCAATCTAACCATCTCGGCGTTTCGTCAAAGTAAAAGCCCCCCGTTAACATCACGGACAACATCACCACGGACGCCACCGTCTGCGCCTGTTTCGTGTTGGGGAAGGTGGCGCCGACGAACAGACCGAGGCTGGACGCGACGAGCACGGCGAGGTACACGAGTAAGACGTGAGCGAAAAACGCCGCCGCGTCGCGTCGCAACCCGGCGAGCCAGTACGCGATTGCGACGAACAGCGTCGGCGGGAACAGATCTAAAGGCACGTCCGCGAGCGAGCGCGCGACGAAGTACGCCGAGACGCGCACGGCGCCGCTTTGCCGTTCCTTGCATATCACCGCGCGTTCGTCCGGGAACGTGAACAGCGACCCGAAGAGCGTCAGGAAAGACAGAAACAGGAGCTCGAAGAACAAGAAGCCGGCGACGTCGCCGACGGCGGCGACGCCGACAATCGCGCCCCTTCGGAACCACAGGAAACCCACCAGAAGCGCCACGACCACCACCTGCGTTGTCTTGAGCGCGTCGAACAGAACACCGCGACGCGATAAAAGCGACCGGCGAAGCAAAACGCGCGTCTGCGCGCTCCAAGAAACAGCGAAGCGGGGAGGCGACGTGTTAATCTTTGGCGGCGGCGCCCGCGCGTCAAACGATACGATTTTTTCCGTCGCGCCGACGGTTCCGTCGCGCGCGACGCGTCCCAAACACTTCTCGCTCCGCGTCGCGACGATGTCCACGACGCGCTCGGCGTCGTCCGTGCCCAGGAGCATGAACGTTTTATCATGACTGTTTACGCGCTGAACCCGCACTGTTTCGGCGCCGCGAACCCCGGATTCGTCCGCGCGCGACGCGTCAGTCCCGACGTACTCGCCGATTTCGCCGTTGCACACGTCGACGCAAAACTCCGCCGGGTTGGTGCCGAAGTCCTGGTACGCGTTCATGGACGCGAAGTACAAACGTATCCCGCGCGCGTCGCCGTAAAACGCGCGGCGCCCGCGCGCGAGGAACAGCGTCGCGTCGAACTCTTTAACCACCCGCGAAGAGGGTTGGTGGATGGTCAAAATGATCGTCCGACCATCTTCGTTCCGACGTTCGATTAGACCGTCGTCGCGAGAAGATACCGTCGCGGCCCCCTTGGCGAGGTCGGCGAGCGTTCGCACCAGCCGTAGCGCGACTGTCGCGTCCAAGCCGCTGGTGGGCTCGTCCAGGATCAGCACGCTCGGCTCGGTGAGCATCTCCACGGCCACCGCGACGCGCTTGCGCTCGCCGCCGGAGACGCCGCGACCGAAAAACGCAAACGCGCCGCCCACGGGCACGTCGCGCGCCCTTTGTAAACCCAGCGCGTCGACTATCGCGTCCGCCGCGTCTTGTTTTTTTTTCCTTCTTTTTTTCGAGCTCGGTAAGGTTTCGTCGTCGGGCAGCCTCAGCGCCGCGGCGTACCGCACCGTCTCCTGGACGGTCAAAGACGGGAACATGCAGTCGTCCTGGGTGACGAACCCGACTCTGCGCGCGAGCGACTTGTCGGAACCGAACGAGAGATATCCGTTTGGGGACGGCGTTTCCGACGAGAGCGACGAGAGCGCGGACGCGGTTCGATTTGTTTTTTGAGGCGCGGAGCGCGTCTCGGCGAAGCGGACGTTCCCCTCGACAACGTACTCGCCCCGCCGAGCGCTCAGCCGGCCGGCGATGGCGGTCACCAGGCTGGTCTTGCCCGAGCCCGAGGGGCCCAAGATCGCCGTCGTCTCGCCGGGGAGGGCTTCGAACGAGACGCCGCGTAAGACGCGGACCATCTTCTCTTCTCTTCGTCTCTCCGACGACGACAGAGAACCCGAGCCTTCCTCGCCGAACGGCAACGCGCGCCCGCCTCGCACCGTTACATCGGCTTTCTCGACGTCGAGCGGGGGAACGCGCTGGTTCGTCCGGGCGCTCTGTGCGTCACCGCGCTTCGCGCCGGGCGCGCGCGCGCTGAAGGGCACCCCGAACGGCGCTCTTGGTTTGGTCCCTCCCCCGAACGCGGGTCGAACCCACAGGGAGAGGTCGGAGACCTCCACCGCCAGCGGGGGGTCGAACGCGCGTCGCGTCCCGGCGGGGGGAGGCTCGTGCGTCCGTACTCCAGCGTCGTCGCGTCCAGACTCGACACGCCGCGTCGCGACGCGAGCGCCCGTCGTCGGTGCGTCTCGCGCCGCGGCGATGGACGTGGTTCGCTCTATCTTCGAGTCCACGCTTCGTCGCCGCCAAGAGGCCTCTCGGTCGGCGTTTTCGCTCGTCGCGCCGCCCGCCCAAGTCGCCGCGCTGGCGAGCTGGGCCTCGGAGCGCTCGTCCGCCATGTCGCGCGGTCGCGTCGAGGCGAGTGGAACGCGCGACGCGAGCGCGCGGACGCGAGCGCGCGGGCGTGAGTGCGCGAGAAGCAAGGGCGTCCTCGGAACAGGCAGTCGACGTGTCCAGTCGTTTTGGCAGACGAGCGAGATCATTTCACATTCCGAGGCGACCTCCACCGACTGGCCTCCCCGCGCGGTGTCTTCGCGTTGATCAAAAGCGAAGGGCGCGAGCCGCCGCGCGAGTCCGCGCCCCCCGGGCGGCCGTCGACCCTCGGAAGGCGCGGAGGCGTCGCGCGGCGAGATGGCGTCGCACGATGTGCGCGAGCGGGACAGGTCGCCGATGGAGGGCACGCCCGGAGGACAGGACGCGAGTCGGCTCGCGGCGACGACGCCTCTGCCGTCGTCGTCGGATCGACGGCGAGGCTCCCAGTCGAGCCCCGGTGTCCGGCGGTCCGGACGCGCCTCCGCGCCCGGCTCTTCCTCGTCTCCGAGCGCGCGCCGGCGCAAGCCCGCGCGCGCGTCGTCCACGTACGTGCGCGTCGACCCCGCGCGCGCGCCTCGTCGTCCGGCGCTGATTCGCGAGCCGCTCGCGGTCGGGACGGTTGTGAAGTTCTCCGGGGATTGCGCCGAGGCGCGCGCGCGCTGGGGCCCCGCGCCGTACTACCTCGCGCGCGTGCACGCCGTGGTTCGCGGCGAGCGTCGCGACAGAGCCGTGCAGATGAACCGGAGACGCACGATGAAGGACCCCGCGAACGCGGGCGATTTCGCCGACGACAGCCTCGCGGCGGATGACGAGAAGATCTACTCGCTGCAGTGGTTCGTGCCGCTGGACGCGCTCGTCGCGGTGTGTCCGACGGCGAACGCTTACCTGGGCGAAGCGAACTACCCCCTCGAGCGGGTGTGCGACGTGCGAACGGAGGGAAGGGTCGAGCTCGCGGTCTGGAGACCCGCGAGTTTCGACTCGAGCGTCGCCAAGAAAACAAACGACGAGAGTCTTCCAACCGACGAGACTCGTCGCGCGGCGCGCGGAGACTTACCTCCCAAAAGAAAAAGAAAACAAAGAGACGACGACGACGACGACGACGACGACGACGACGCGTTGGCGTGCGTGGCGCCGCGTCTGTACGCGCGTCGCGAGTTCGCCGAAACTGGGTTGGAGGAGTCCGAGCTGTGCCACTTCTACGATGACCGCGACCTGGACGAGGACGTCGGCGTATCCACGCGCTCGAAGTACGTGTGGCGTTTCGTGTTTGACCCGCACGCGGGGTTCGCGCCCGACCCCAAGAAGCTGCGCAAGGACCTGTGCTGCAAGATGGGCAGCCGGTACGGCGACTGCGCGTTCAACAACTTCCACGTCGCGGATGGGGGGGGCTACGTGATGTGCGACGGGTGCGACCGCGCGCACCACCTGCGATGCGTGGGGATCGACCCCGCCACGGTTCCGGCTCCGGAGGGACCGCCCGGGGTTTTCCGACCGAACCGACCGATCAACGAAGTCGGCGCCGTGCGGGGCGTGCGCGCAAAGCAGCACTTCGCCGAGAAAGAGACTGAGGACACGACGAACGGAGCCGACACGAAAAGCGGACCGACCGGCGGAACCGACCACGGTGGTTCGACGACTGGAAACCAACCACACGGCAAGAAGCGAACGAGTAAACCGAAACCCGAGCCGTGGTTCTGCGGCGAGGCGTGTCGGCGCAAGTACGTCACCAAGCAGGCGAAGCTCATGGTAAGAGAAGCTGAGCAGAAAAAGGCAAACGCGGAGCCCGGCCGAGCGGCGGATTTGAAACCGGAGCCGAAGCGGGAAGCCGGCGTCTTGCCGGGTGACCCACAGTTCAAGCGCGAGCCCAAGGAGGAGCGCGAGTAGAGACCAAAAGAAAAGGCCTCGGAAGCGAAAGACTATTAGCTCTAGTAGACGCAGACGTAGACGTCATTCATAAAAAAACGACGGACGGATTCGCGTCACGCGGACTTGACGTACGTGTGCAGGATGCGTATGCGCCGCGCGTTGCCCTCGCCGCACTCCTCGTGCTCCAGGCGGTACTCGCGCTCGATGAGCTCCTTCTGCATCGCCAGCAGCCGCGCGTCGCGCGGCAGAAGCTCCACCGGCTCCTGGTGCGGGATCACGAGCTGCTCCACCGCCATGCGAACCTCATCCAGCGCGTCAGTCTCCTCCGCGGGGATCGATCGGGGCCGGGCCCCGTCGCCGCCGGCGGACGACGAGACATTCGGACCGAACGACGGTAAGTCGCCCTCGAGACCGTCGCGCTCGGCGCCGGCGCCCTCTAAAGACGAGACGCCGAGTGTGCCCGCGGGGGTTCGAACACCCGCGGGACCTTTCGCGGCGGCGGACGCTCCGGAGGATTCCGCCAGGGCGGAATGCGCGTTGAGCCCGAGCATAGCCTGGATGGCGCGCGCTAATTGCGGTATGCCCTCCGCCTTGAGCGCGTAGATGGGCATGCCCCGCGCGCGCGCCGCGTGGCGCAGCCACGTGGCGCCTTTGACGCGCGCCTTCACCGCCAGCACCGCCGACGCCTCCTCCAGCACAGACGTAAGCACGCACGTCTCGCTCAGCCCGAGGCTCTCGATAACCTCCTCCACCACGTCGCAGTCCAGCTCGTGCGGGTACACGCGGAACACGCGCGAGTCTTCAAACGCATCCCCGGAGGACGCGTCCGAGGAGGACCGAGTTTCGGGCGCGTCTCGCGTTTCGCCGGACCGCGACGCGCCCGCGGCGGACGCGCGCCGCGCCGCAGCCTCGGAAACCTCGCGCGCGGCGAGGCCGCTGCTCGATTCCTCCGCGGCTTTTCCCGCTTTCGACCGCACAATCCCGGAGGACGCGCCGGGCGGCGGACCGGCGCCGGTGTCGCCCCAGCCGCCCAGGATGCGGTCGTAGCTCTGGAACGCCGGGCTCGCGACCGCGACGGCGCCTTGCTCGCCTCGCGCGAGGTTTCCGCCGCCGCCGAAGCCGAAGGGCCCGGTGACGGAACCCCACCCGCCCGACCCGAAGAGCCCCGAAGAGTCCTCCGCCCCGACGCCGTCCCCGAGCCACGGCCTGGCGATCACCTCGCCCGTTCTTTCGTCGAACGACCTTATTTCGACGTGCGGCTCGTAGCCCGCCAGAAGCGTGTCCACGGCGACGCCGACGTCCAGGTGCACGCGCCACCGGCCAATCTCGAGCATCTCCACGGCGGCGCCGAAGGTGGGCGGTCCCTCGCGTTCCAGCACGCTCTTCTGTACGCGCCGTCTCCTGGCCTCGTCGTCCCCGAGCGTGACGCTCGCGACGCCTCCCACCAGGTCGTTCAGCGTGGGGTTCTTCAAAAGGTTCTCCAGCGTGTGTCCGTGCGCGGTGGCGATCATCTGCACGCCGCGTTGCGAGATGGTGCGCGCCGCCTGCGCCTCCAGCTCGGTGCCTATCTCGTCCACGACGATAACCTCCGGGGTGTGGTTCTGCACGGCTTCGATGAGCACGTGGTGCTGCGAGTCCGGTCTCGGGACCTGCATGCGGCGCGCGGCGCCTATGCCGGGGTGCGGGATGTCCCCGTCCCCGCCGATTTCGTTCGAGGTGTCCACGATCACCACGCGCCGAGCCATGCCGCCCGATTCTCGCGAGACGGAGAGCACCCGCGCTATTTCTCGAATCGCCGTCGTCTTCCCGACGCCCGGTCTCCCGAGGAGCAAAACGCTTCGACCGCTTCGTAACAGGTCCAAGACTAAGTCGGCGCTGCCCTCTATGGCCCTGCCGACGCGCGCGGTGAGCCCCACAACGTTACCGGCGCGGTTGCGTATGACGGAGACGCGGTGCAACGTTTCGTTGACGCCGGCGCGGTTATCGCCGCCGACGTCGCCGACTCCGGCGAGCGCGGCGTCGACGTCGTCGTACGTCAGCGGATCGGAGACTAACTGCTCGTCTCCGTCCGCGAAGCGCGCGATGGGCGCGCGCCCGAGATCGAGCACCACCTCCAGCAGCGCGAGCCGACGCGGGTGCTCCCGCAGCGCGTCGCGCAGGCGGGGGGGGAGAAGCGCCACGAGCTTATCCAGCTCGCCGGGATCGGTGAGGCTCGCCAGATGCGCGGCGAACGCGTCCGCGCCGGGGAGCTCCGCCGCGCGTCTCGCCGAGGACGTCGCACTCTCGGACGTCGTTTGGGACGTCGCAGAGACGTCCCCGAGGACGCGGCGGTCGTCCGCGTACGCGGAGAGCGAGGAGGGAGCGCGCGAAGGAGCGCGCGGGGGACGCGAGCGGGACGCCCGTCCGCGCGCGGGAGGCACCCCCGAGATGTGCGCGACGACGCGACCGCGGAAACTCGCGTCACGCGCGGCGGACGCGCCGGACGCGGCCGGGGCGACGCGATGTCGCGCGAGCGTCGCCGACGCAGCCGACATCTCGAGCGTCGCCGTGAGAGTCGCGTGAGAGAGTCGCGCGTGGGAGTGGAGACCGCGGAGAGGGTCGACGTCGCCAGGGGCTGTTTCGACGCAACCGCGACGTCATTGACGCGTACGTCCTCAATCGAACGAGATCGTGCCACTTGTTCGTCCACCAAGATGAACCTCTCGGCTGAAGAAAATTTGACCCGGCAGGTTGTGGAACATTCTCATAATCCCATAAAAGTATAACATCCCACGCATTTGCAGCTTCGGTCGAAGCCGGCCTAAACTTCGGCCGCGGGTCCGAGCGCGCCATACGACCGCGCGCGACCGCGAACGCGCGAATATATATTACATATAACGCAGATCTGCGTGGCGACTGTCAGTCGCGATGTCCGCATCCGTGCAAGCCGACGCGGGGACCCCCCTCCTGCCTCCCGGGGCGCGCGACGCGCCTTCCAACTTTCCGAAGCGCATGATTGGGGTGTTGGCCGTGACGAGCTTCGCCTTCCTCGGGGGCGCGTTCGCGTCCCAGCACATGGGCTTGCGCACGGCCCTCGCGCGCCAGGGCTGGGTTCCATGCACGGGATGTCCGCTGCTCGCGCCCGCTCCCGGTGGCACGCAGAGCGAGGTGACGTTCACGCTGCACAGCGCGTGTAAGACGCCTGAGACCAAGTCGCGGTACGCCGATTTCTTCCGGACGGACGAGAAGTTGGCGTACCTCGTGCGCCACAACTACGGTTCGCCGACGTTCTTCGAGACCGACGACGCCATCCCCATGGAGCGCGTGCGGTTGAACGACAAGGAGTACGGCTACAGGGTCACCACCGACGCGGTGAACTTCGAGTGGGGCTTCATGTTGAAGAACGCGAGGACGGGCGAGCAGGTGCGCGAGATCGGCCCCGCCGGCCAAAGCCTTCTGGCGGACACCAACTGCACGCAGATGTACTATCCGTACTTCAACCGCGTGATGACCTTGGAGCAAATCTCGCAGGGCTCCACGGAGCGCGAGTTCGTGTTCGGGACGTGCGGCATCGAATGCCCTCCGGACTACATCGACACTGCTTTCGCGCAGTACCTCGGCGAATCGAAAATCGTCGTGCCCACGTGCGGTGACGTCGCGACCGGCGCGGCGGCGCCCTACGACGCGGGCGAGGCGGACGACGCGCGCTCGTTGTCGATGATCAGCGCCGTGCTGACGCGCGGCGGTTCGACTGGGCGTGAGGTCAAATTCGGGCGCATGGCCGCGTTCAAGGACACGACGTACGCGTCGACGAAGACCACCGCGCGTTGGCTCGTGGCGGGCACGGAGGGTACGGACACGACCCAGATCAAGGTCGCGTACGTGGACGTGACGTTGAACGAGGCGTCGGGGAGACTCAGTATGTGCGTCTCGTCGAAAAAGTCCGTTCCGTTCGACGGGCGTTGCAGGTACATCGAGTGCGCGCCCACGAACTACGACATGGCCGTGAAAGCCGCGGAGGAGGGCCGCGAATACTCCGACGCGCTCGACCTGTCGTCGCCGCTCTTCATGACGCCGCGCGACGGTGACGCGGTGCCCTACGAGTACTTCCAGGGCTTCACCAACGACGCGTACCTCAGCACGTACACCATGCACGAGGCGGGCACGTGGGGCGAGGACGTCGACGTGCGCCGCGTTATTCTGACCGCCGCGGCCACCTGCGGCGGCTCGAGCTACAGCGGCAACTGCGTCGGGACGTTCACGCCGTTCGTCGACACGCGGTTCACGCCGACGGCGGACGAGCAGCGTTGGCTGTTGATTTCGTTCGTGGGCGAATCGGAAACGGTGAAGATGGTTTCGGTGCGCGTGTACAACGAAGGCGGCGCGATCAAGATCTCCGCCATGGACCGCGCGTGGTGGAGGCACAGAAACGGGTTCAACTCCGGCACAAGAAGCGGCTTCGAGTACGACCCCTACGCCGAGGGGTTCGACCCCGTGGGGGCATACGCCTCTCCCGAAGATCGCGCCAACGGCGTGGACCGCAGGTTCTCGGACGGCGGGTACGGCATCGGGACGCTCCGATGGCTGCTCGCCGTGGAGATGTCGCCCTCGCTCGCGCGGATGGGCGACCCGCCGCTCGCGATCCAATAGGTCGACAGCGTGAATAGGCCTCGTTTGGCGCTCCCGTATTCGACGGTCGGAAATCGAGGGAACGCGAATTTCCACCGGACGCGAGCCCCCCGACGCGCGTGAGCTCTCTCGAGCTCGCGCGCGCTAAAATAAGCATCAGGCGTGACGTTCAAAACAAAACGCTCGCTCGACGAAGGAAATTGACCACTTTTGACAAAAGTGGTGCTGTGCTGAAAACAGCGCACCCTTCCGTACAAGTGTAAATAAAAACCAACAACTATTACGTTTCGGTTGAGAAATATCGCGAAATCACTCCACTCATTTGTAGACTAGCTCTCTTATTAGTCTATCGTTGCGGATTACCGCAGTTATAATCACCCTGGTTCGTTCGAGTGCCGAACGAACGCCTTCCTCTGGGCGATTGTGCACCTCTGGATCATGACGCGTGGGCTCGACGCTCTCGAACGAGACGCGCTTTCCGAGTCGCGCGGAGGCGTCGGGACGCGGCAGACCGGGCAGGCGGCGGGCGGCCGGTGGGCGCTCCGCGCGCATGGCAGGCACCCCAACGCGCCACGCGCGCTCCGACGTGGTGCTCCCGCAGCCCGCGTGTCCGCGGTACAGGCTCGCGCACATCGGTTTCTTTTCGCCCGGCGGCCCTTCGCGGAACAAGGACAAGGACAAGCACGGGCATCGCTACGACAGCGTGGGGATATGCAACGGCGTGATTCACGCGGGCGCGTCGTGCGTGCGCTTCGCGTACGACCCGAGTGACCCCGAGCGCATGATCGAGGAGCTCAAGACGTTCGACGGGTACATCGTGCGCATAAACCCCGGCCAGCTGTCCAACCCCGGCGTCGCGGAGGATGCGCAGAGACGCTTCGACGACGCGATGCGAAGATTCGTCGACGACGGGAAGCCGGTGTGGTCGTCGCCGGCGGTGCAGAGCGCGATGGGCGCCAAGGACGCGCTGGTCAAGATAAAAGGGTTACGGTGCGGACTCGAGTGCACGCGCTGCTACTACGACGCGGCGAGTTTCGAGGAGGGCTTCAGGACGACCGCCGCGTTCCAACCGAGAGTCCTGAAGCGCAACAGAGGAAGCGCGGGCGAGGGGGTCTGGCTGGTGTGGCTCAAAGACGAATCGCGATATTGCGCGCGACTGGGTGAGCGGTCTTTGGAGGACTCCGAAAACCTCGTCCTGATGGAGATGTGCGATAACCACGTCGAGGAACACACAGTGCGTGAGTTTTTGGCGTTCTGCACAAAAGGCGCGGACGCGCCGGAAGCGGGGACGTGGCGCTCCAACCACCCCGGCGGGTTTTTTCGCGACGAAACAGAAACAGCGCTTTCGGCGGAGGTTTCGAGTTGCTCCGCGAAAAAAAGCTCGACCGCCGCGGCGGTGCACGTGGTGGACCAGCGTTTGCTGCCGCGCATCGTGGAGGGCGAGGTGCGGCTTTTGATGGTCCGTGACTCTCTTTATCAGATCGTGCACAAGAAACCGCGCGAGGGGGGTATGTCCGCGGTGGGAACGCTCGTGGACGCGCCGAGTTACTTCGAACCCGACGCGCCCGAGTACGCCGCGTTGCGGAATCGATTCGTGTCCACGGATCTGCCAAAATTGAAGCGCTCTTTGGGCTTGGAAAACGAGCCGCTGCCGCTGCTGTGGACGGCGGATTTCATCCCCAGGGACGGGGACGGGGACGGGGACGAGCACTCGGAGGCGTCTGGTCCCGTCGGGTCCCGGGGACGAGCGGAAGAGTGTCCAGAGCGTACGAGTGACGAAAACGAAGACCCCCCTTTTAGCGTCTCTGAAAACGCGAACGTGACGGAGTGGAGCGTGGGCGAGTTCAACTGCTCGTGCGTGGGGGTGAGTCCTTTTTTGGCCGCCGCGGGCGTTGACCGGGACATGACGAACGTCTCGGACGAGGACTACGATTTGGGGATGCGTTTGTGCGACATGATGGGAGAGCAGGTCGTGCAGGCGCTGGACGAGAGGAGGGCGCAGGCGGAGGCGGCGACAGGAGACGGGGGCGCCGAGTAGGACGCGAAGTAGGAAACGGAGACTCTCGTGCGTCTCTTCAGACACAAGTGCCGCGCCAGTCGTAAAAGCGAAAAAAACCTCTCGTTCGATCCTAAAAGTGCCTCTAGGGTTCCATTCCCCTCCGCGCCGGCCATGCCCTTCCCCGGCGGCCCCGCGATGGCGATGCCGCCCCACGGCGCGGGGCTCGCCGGCCAGCAGCCGCGGTCTCCCGCGCCGGCGGACGCGCAGAACCCGGGCAGCGCGTCGGCGGCCGCTCCCGGTGCGACGTACGAGGCCAAAATCGAGATCGCGCACAAACACGCCGCGGACGCGGCGTCGAAGGACGCGAAACGCGCGTGCCAACCAAACGTGAACGTCCCGTTCGCGGACCTGGACGATGCGATCGCGAGGCTCCTGCCGTACCACGTCTTCTCCGCCGCGGACGAGGACGAACTGGACGAAAGCGTCGTCCCGCCGATCAAAGAAGACGACGGAAAGCGTACACTGGACGAAAACGAAAACGAAAACGAAAACGCGGCGCGAGAAGCGAAAGGCGACGAGAAGGCGTACGCGGACGCGCTCGCGCCTGCGCGCTCGCGCGCGCAGGCGTGGGCGGAGTCGCGCGCGGATTTCGTGCGCGCGTTCGTCCGGGAGTTACAGTCCAAGCGCCGCCGGGTCGAGGCCAGGGAAGAAGGCGCGTCGCGGAGCGCGACGTTTGACGCGTCGCGACGCGCCGACGTAAGTGGGGACCCGAAGGCGGAAGCGGGGACGGGGACGGGGACGGGGACGGGGACGTCTTTGGGGGATCCCGATCCCGGCCAAACGCGCGGGGATGCCCTGAGCCCCGCGGAGGAGTACCTGGTCGCCGCGAAGACCCTGGAGGTGGCGAAGCGACGGGACGCCGCCGAGCGCGAGGCGCGCGCGCGCGCGCAGGCGGAGCAGAGGCGCCAGGCGGAGGCGGAGCGACAGAAACAGCAGGCGCGCGCCCGTGCTGAGGCGGAGGCGCGCCGCGCCGCCGCGCAGGCGGAGGCGCAGCGCCGCGCGGCCGCCGCGAAGGAGCAGGCGCACGCGCAGGCCCAGGCTGTCTCGACGAGCGGAGAGATTCCGTCGTCGACCGCGGCGGCGGCGACTGGGGGGGAGACAGAAAAACGAACGGACGCGGCGTCGGCGTCGGCGCCTCGATCGACGGTGGTCGGGCCCGCCATCGTGGTGCGCGCGCCCGGCTTGGACCCGAACGCGCCCGGGTTTGGCTCGGGGACGGGGTGAGACGAGTCGAGAGGGTATTTTTTGTTTGGCAGATACAGAAGCGCGTCGTAGTGTGTATCCGCGCGTACGAGCGCGGCGTCGGCGGCGGCGGTTTTTTTTTTCGCGCCCGACGCGTCGATTGGACGTCGCAACGCGCGAATCCCGCGAATTTCACTCCGACTTTCCGAACGAGCACACCGAATCGCGCGGGAATCTTCCATCTGGCTCGACGAGTCCGGGACTGCAAAATATCGCAGCGACCACGCGCTTTTACGGACGCCAGGTGGCAAAGATACGGGACGTCCCGACGCGTCGCGCGCACTCCGAACCGCGCTGAGACCGAAAGGGTCCGGACGCGCGCGGCTGTTCCTCGCGTGCGCGTCGCGGCGTGGCCGTCGTCGCCTCGGCGCAGCGCTCGAGCTCGGCGACGACCGCCGCCGCGCGCGCGTTCCTCCCCGCGCGCCGTCCCGGGAAACGCGAACGATGTTCGCCGGCGCCTCGTCCCCGCGCTGCTGCTCCGCCTCCGCGCGCGCACCGCGCGGGGGGGCGACTCGGGGTCGGGGGCGGGCCCCGCCTCGCGTTCCTTGTCGTACCGGTGATGGTTCGCGCGCGCGCGCGAGGCTCGCGGCCGGCCCCCGCGCCGCGCAGGGCGCCGACGCGGTGTCCGTCGCGGCCCCCCCCGACGAACAGATGGCGCGCCGAAAAAAGAATTTGGCGCGCGAGCGGCAAATGCGCCGCGCGGCGGTGGATGACGACGAAGAGCGCAGAGCGTCGACGGAGGATGACGAGTCACAGTTGACGAAAGGTTTGACGAGTGCCGTTCTCAACTCATCATCCTCTCGGTCGAGCCTCGACAAGAGCCTCGACAAGAGCCTCGACTCCGTCTCCGTCTCCATCGACGAGGACGCCTCCGTGCTGCGCGTCTCCGGAAACGGCGCGCCCCCCGTTCGTTTGCTGACGAGCTACGACGACGTCGTGCGCGCCATCGTCAATGAGATGGACCGCACCGCCGCGGGCGACCGCGTGGAGTTCTCCGTGTACGTCATGGAGCCCGGGGCGTCCACGGACGCCGTGCTGCTCGCCATGCGCCGCGCCGCGACGCGCGGCGTGCGGGTGGACGCGTCGCTGGACTGCTCGGTGGTGAGCGCCTTCACCAGCTGGTGCGAGGGCACCACCACGCAGGCGTCGAGGTTGCGCGCGCTGGCGGAGGAGTTCTCGCAGGCCAAGGCGGACGAAGCCATAAGTCATAAAGAGACGCACGGACGAAAACAAAAACAAAAACGAAAAAACACGAAACGGGGGGTTGTGACGTTTTCGCCGCGCACAATACCGACGCACGCGAAGTACGTGGTGTTCCACCGGGCTACGCAAACGTCGACGGCGGTTTTCGGAGGGGTCAACATCGGCGACCGTTTCAAACCCTGGCGCGACTTCGCCATACGCGCCGAGGGAAGGGCCGCGGTGGGCGCGCTGGCGATGTGCGTCAACGGCGAGGCGAAACCGCCGAACACGGGGGCCGACGCTTCGGAGCCGGAGACGGACGGAGCGCGAGGCGAGCGCGGGACGCGGAGCGACGACGCGCGCGCGCTCTCCGCGGGCGCGAAGAAGAAGAAGCGATCAATCCGCCCGGTGAAACAATTCTTCACCGTCGGGAGCCGCGACCGCAACAGATTCCGCGACGCCGAGGCGCGTCGTAACGGGCTCGGGTTCGTGGCTAACACACCCACCGGTTTTGATCTCGTGGCGTCCGCCGCGCCGTGGCTCAGACGGTTTCCGGGGACGTTTGACGTGTTGCCGGCGCTGCGGAGACTTCTCGGGGACGCTCGGTACGACGAGTACGTCGTCGCGTGTGCGTATTTAGACACCGCCGGCGCGGCGGTCCTGAAGCTCGCGCTGGACCGAGGCGCGCGCGTCGTGCTGGTGATGCCGCGCACGCCGAACGTGTACCGCGACGCGAACGCCAAGGCGCTCAAGCGGCTCATGGACGAGCACGGGAACTTTTCTGTTTCTCGCGAGGGGGAAAAGAACGCCTCGGGAGGAAACCCGAGAGGCGCGAAAAAAACGACGGGTCGCGGTTACGAACGCGTCGACGATTACTTCTCCCGGCTCTTCTACGAGGACGAGTCGCACGCGAACGCGAACGACGTGTCTCGCGGGTCCGGCCGCTTGACCGCCTTCGTGTGCGACGATATGCTCCACGCGAAGGTTTTTCTGGCGCGCGCGCGTGACCGGTCGGTCCCCGCCGCGTCCATGATCGGCTCTTGCAACCTGAAACAGCGGTCGTTTGGGCAGTTCGCCGAGCTCAACGCTCTCATCGTGCAGCCGCTGCTGGCGCGGGAGCTCGAGAGCGAGCTGGAAGCGATCGTCGCACAGAGCGAGCGCGTCGCGAGTGAGGACGCCGAAGCCCTGCGCTACGCCGAGCCGAGAGCCACCATCGAGGAGTGGTTGGGATGACGCGAGCGAGGACGGTTTACGATGAACGCATAAAACCTACCTTCGTAGTCTACATCGTTTCGATTTCTAAGACGGACCTCAAAGCTCGTCGATGTTCGATATGCCCATACCCGAACTGACTCCGAACTGACTCCGAGCGGTTCACAACCCCTCGATCCCGGTGAACGTCCCGTCGGGAGCGCGCGTGACTTCGAAGGTTTCGACGACGACGCCTTCGGTGGGAATGCCGCCGAAGATGTGCGGGAACCGCTCGCCTCCGCTCTGCGCCGCGTCCATCGCCTTGACGTCACCCACGGGTGAGGGCCACTCAAACTTCAAATCGATTTTTTTCGCCTCGAGCGTCGAACGTGTCATCTTGAGAAGCGTCCAGTGACTCGGTTTGGAAGCGTCGGCGGGATCTTTCGTGTCCTTGTAAAAGTGATTGCCGACGGTGAGCAGGTACCGCGGATCGGCGGTGGCGTGCGTGAAACCGTCGGTTTCGTACGTCGGGGGATAATACGTCTTCGTTGACGAGGCCTTCGCCGCTTCCCACAAGTGCGTCTGAACCATGTGGTAGATGTTGAAGTGCTTGTCGTGGGGGGGAGGTAAAACGCCCTCGTCCTCGCGGTGCACGTTTGTTGGGGTGAACCCGGGGAGACAGATGGGCACGTACGTGCATCCGCCCTCGGGGAAGACCCAGCGGACGCGCTCGCCCTTGGCGAGGTACACAGCCTGCCCCGCGGTGACCTCCACGGTGGGACCGTGCGAGTGCTCGATGTGCACTTTGCCCTCGTTCACTAAAACCCACTCGTCGAACTCGGGGGTCTGCCACGGCTCCGCCCAGCCCCCTTGCGCCACCACCTTCGCGATCGACACCGCGGGCTGGCCGCTGGATCCGTTGCCGGCGTATTCGGTGATGTCAACCTCGGGGGTCTTGACCACGGTGACGGGCTCGAGGATGCGGGGCATGGCTGTTCTTCGTGAACGCGGTGAAGGCGAAGAGAACGCAAGAGAACGTCACCCGGAGAGTCACCCGAGCGCGGGTGGTAGTGGAGCGCGTCGCTCGAACGTCGCAAAAAGTGCCGACGCGACACGTGGCCGGCCGACAGGCAATCCGCGAAACGCCACTGCGCTTTTTCCGAGACGACCTCTGCGCGCGCGCCTCATCATTCGTCTCGACGCGCGCGTCCCCCGGTCGCCGGCGCGCGTCCCCTCTCCGCGCGACGGGATGGACCACGTGCCTCTGCCGCAGCGTCCGCCGAGGCGCAAGCGGCCGCGTCTCGCGCCGGCCGACGCGGCGGACGCCCCCGGCGATCCGTCGGCGGGCGCGCGCGCGGCGGCTGCGACGGGCCCCGCGGGCGAGGAACGCGCCGGCGTGCCCGGCGAGGCGCGCGCGGACGCGCGGGACCAGAGCGCACCGACGCCCGCTCCCGCTTTCGTTCCCGGCGTGCCCGTGTTCGACGGCACGAGCGCGTCCCCCCGGTACGAGTACCGCGACCACACGGCGGACATCCAGATCCACTCCTGGGGCGCATCCGTGGAGGAGTGCTTCGCGTGGGCGGCGCTGGGGATGTTCAACTACATGACCCCCCTGGAGAACCTGAGGGCGTCCGCCGCGGAGGCTGCGGAGGCGGCGCGAGAGGGCGTCCCCGGGGACGTCCCCGGGGACGCCTCCAAGCCGGGACGCGCGCGGGTCCCCGGGAACAGGAACATGCGCAAACCCGAAAAGAACGCCGACGCGAAGGAAAACGCGCACGCTTCAGACGCCGACACTTCCGTCGGGTTTTTCTTCGAGGTGGAGGCGCACGACATGCAGTCGTTGCTCTTCGCGTTCCTGGACGAGCTTCTGTTCAAATTCCACACCTCCATGACGGTGTGTCGCGAAGTGCAGCTCAATCGCATCGACCGCGAACGGTGGCGGCTCAGCGGCGTCGCGCGCGGCGAGACCTTCGTGGACGGCGTGCACGAGCAGGGCACGGAGATCAAGGCCATCACGTACAGCGCGATGCAGATCGTCGAGCGCGGAGCGGAGAACGACGGAGAGGCGAACGAAAAGCTAAAGCTAGCTTCCGGCGACGAAAAACCCGCCGCCGAGGTGTTCGTCATCGTGGACATCTAGCTAGCGAGTATCTATACGCGACGTTCATAACTAGTCTAGCTAAAAGTGAAAGACGCTCTCCGAGGCGCCCGACGGTTCATCCGCCGCACCCTCCGCCCCCGCACCCTCCGCCCCCGCATCCGCCGCCGCCGCATCCGCCGCCGCCCCATCCGCCGCCGCCGCCGCCCGCGCATCCTCCTCCGCCGCAGCCGCCCCCCCCTCCGTATCCGCCCCCTCCGTATCCGCAGCCTCCGCTGCATCCGCCGCCGGTGACGAGTCCGCCGGTCGCGGGCGTCGGGCCGAGCCCGTAGTCGCTCGGCGGGCGCAGGCTCGACAGAATACACGGAGAACAGATGACGGCGCACGGGAAGCAGCATAACACGAACGCGCAGCATAGTTGAAGTCGTCCCTTCTCGTGCGCGGCGATGAGCCGTCTTAGGTCCACCGGCGTGACGAAGCGCGCGTCGACGTCTGTGCCATCCGGAAACACAAGAGGCAGCGGGAACGAACACGTCACGCCGTTCATTCGCACACTCGGGTAGTCGCGCAAAAAAGCCTCCGGGAACGCGTTCGGCGGAAGCGTGAACCGAAGCCACGCGGGTAGGTGCGTCGTGATGCCGCGCGGCGCCGTGACGCGCACCTGCGCGTACTGCAAACCGGCGTCGAACGCGCGCCCGAACGGAGGAGGCACGAACCCTTCGAATTCGCATCGCCAGCCCGCGTGCTCGTTACGCGCCGAGCTCACATCCTTCGCCGCGGGCCACGCTGGGGCGTAAAAAACCCCCGGGGCGAGCTCGGCGACGCCCGCCGCCGGCGCGGGAGACACCGCCGAGCCCCCCCGATTCGCGTTGTGTGGGTTTTGCATGGTCATGGTTTGCGTGGTCATCATCGCCGCCGAGGCAGCCTCCGTGACCGGTCCCGGGGATCCCGGGGACGGCGTCCCCGGGATTTTTTCCGCGAGAACCGGAAAGTCGTCCAGGGTATCCAGTCCGCGAAACGCGCACGTCCAGTACCGGTCCGGCGGATCCCCGCGCCACATCGCGCCGTCTTTAACGTACCCGCCCCCGTACGTCTCCGCCCACAACAACTTCGTGCGCTCGAACGAGACGTCCAGCTTCGCGCCCGGCGCGCGGTCGTTCACCGAGTCGTCGTGGCCGACGACGCGGCCGGTCGCCAAACGCATCTCGCGAGCGTACAGGCTGGGCGTCGCGAGGTGCGCGTGCCACGCGAGGTCCATGTCGTACGCGGGAACCAGGAACTCACCCGGGAACCGGCGCCACAGCCCGACCAGCGCCGCGTACCGCTCGCACGCGGCGCGGACGAAACCCGCGTCGCCGTACAGAGACGCACCGGGAAGAACCTGCCAAAGGAACCCGCCCTGTCTGTTGGCGGTCTCGAGCAAGTCGCCGCCGGCGAGACACGCGAAGCGCGGAGGTACGTCGGTCGACGCGGAGACCTCCGCGGTCGACGCGTCCGATCCCCCCGGGGGTCTTTGTTCGATTTGGCCTTGGTTCGGCTCGCCGCGCGAGAGCCTCAGCGCGTCGGCGAGGTCGAAGGGCTGCCCCGGCGCGGCGGCGGCCCAGGCGGCGCGCGCCGACGCTTCGGCGGCGGCTTCGGCGTACGCCGCGGACCCCGACGCCGCGCGTCCCAGCCCGGCGACGAGGAACGGGTCCGAGGGGTCGACGATTCGGCCGAACGCGCGGATGCAATCGGAGCGGTACGCGTCCGGGTCGAGGCGGTGCAGGTGGTGCACCCACTGCACGTCGAAGGGCGCCGCCAGGATCGTCCGACCGTCGACGCTCGACTCGTCTAGACGACTCTCGTCTTTTTCCTCCTCCTCCTCCCCGTCTTCCTCCGCCGCGCGCGCCGCGAGCAGCGGCATCCAGACGCGCTCGTACCTCGCCTTGGCGAGACGGAACGCCTCCGTGGGGTGGTAGAGCGCGCCGGGCAGGAGACCGGGGACGCGCTCGTGCGCGAAGTGGACGCGCGCGAGGAAGCGTCGCAGCGAGGAAGCGGCTCGCGCCAGGCGGTCGATCGTGGCGGGAGGAAAAGGAAGCGCGGCGCGTGCCTCGTCTGCCCTTCGCGGGGCGAGGTCCGCGGCGGCTGCGGCGCGAGCCGCGGCGTCCACCGGAGGGTGCACGGCGCAGGCCATGTCGCGCGATGTGACGAGCGCGCGCGACGGAATGCTCGTGGGGGTCGAGCGTTCTACGTGAGCGCAATTGTTGAACATGAATTTGACGTCGACGAGCCGGAGTTCTCGGAGACGCCGTGACATTTGGATAAAAACCGCGACCGTCCACGGCACAGCCTGTTCCGGAGGAGACCTCACACGCGCGCGCGCCCGATGAGCGCGGCACGCGCGGCGATGTCCGCCTCGGTGGCCACGTCCGCGCTCACGGGCTTATGCGCGCGTGGTGCGCGGCGCGTCCCTCGGCGCGGTGCGTCCGCGGTGCCTCGCGCGGTGCCTTCCAAGGATAGGAGCGATGTCGCCGCGCCTTCGAAGCGGAAGCCCCCCCCCTCCGTGATCGTCGGGGGCCTGTTCGTGGCGGAGGCGCCGCAGGCGGACGACGACGCGCGCGCGGGCTCGGACCGCCGCGTCTCCACGTCCAAAAGGAGGCTTCCGAACGGCGAGAGCGAGAGCGGTTCCGACGTCCCTGACGACGACGACGAGAAGAGACGGGCGAAGGCTCGAGTTGCGACTCTGGAGACCACCGCGCTTGCGAACGAGGCCATAGCGATGTGGCTCGGCGCCGCCATCCTCGGGCCTTTACTGGATCACCAGCACTCGCGCTTCGACGTGTTGCACTACTTCCACCCCGTCACGATCGACCTCGCGAGCGGCGTCGCGCGATCGATAGCCGACGCGGCGGCCGGCTTCGACGGCGTCGGCGGCGAACTGGTTCGATTCTTCTTCCAACGCGAAACTGGCGTGCTCGAAACCGCGTGGTGGGTCCCGCCTCTGTTCGGGGGCGCGGGCGTGGTGATCGGCCTCGGACACACCATAGGCGACGGTCTGCGCCTGCGCGCGGGCGCGCTGAAAGAGACGTTCGAGGGCGTCGACAAACAAACGTTTCTCGAAAAGTGTCCCGGCAAACCCGTCACCGGCTGGGAACCGAAACCAAAAACCGTCGCGCTCGCCGTGTCGTTCTTCGCCGCGCAGTACTTCTTCAGCGGCGCGCTCGCCACGACGATCGAAAACCCGTTTCACATGGAGACCATGCCACGAGCCACGGTGGACGTTTTGTTAGCCGTTTCGGGAATCGCCAATTGGTGGGGGTTCGACCGAACCGCGCAGGGGTTCGCCATGGCGTCGCTCACCGCCGTCGCCGGGCCTTTAGCTGAGATCGGACTCATCAACGTCGCGCATCTTTACGCGTACGCTTCGCCCGACTTCCTCGGCGTGCCCACGTGGATCCCCTGGGTGTACTTCTGCGGCGCACCGGCGGTGGGTCTCCTTTCCAGAGCCGTAAGAGCTGAGCTCCGCGCGACGCTCCAGCTCGCGAAGCCGACCGCGGACGTCTCGCCGCCGAAACGGAAAAACAAGTGGCGCCCGCCGCCGCGCGGGTTCCAAGCGCAGGGAAATCGTTTGGAGGGCGGGAGGGAGTTCCTCGCGCCCGGCGCGGCGGGGGGTCAACGAGACCTACTTCTCGGCCAACGAGATTCGCGGCCGAGAGGGAAGGTGACCGTGGTGGCGGAACAAAAAACAAAACGTTTCGGCGGCGGCGCCGACGCGAGAGACGGACCGTCCGAAGCCGTGTCCGCCTTGTCCGGTTCCGGGTCCCGGTCCGGCGTCGCCGCGAATGACGTTTCGAAGACGTTTTCGTCCGACGCCGCCGCGGACGCCGCGAACGCCCCGCTCTCGCCTTTCGCCGCGACGAACCAAACGTCGGGCTCTGAGCCGAGACGGACGCTCGCGCCGGGCGAGTCGACAGAGCCGCTCTCTCGACGCTCAAACGCGGAGGGAGACGGCGAAACCGAAAGGCCGAAAACCGTGAGACGGACGGGAGACGCGGAGCGAGTCCGACTCGATTCCGAAACTCGCGACTCTCGCCGGGCGCGACGCGCCGCGCTCCGGCGCGAGGTTTCCGCGCTTCAGCGGCTGAAGCTCAGGCTGGAAAAAGTGCGCGACGCGCTGGTGCGCAAAGCCAAGGTGGACGCGCGCGCGAACGGCGAGGGAGAGGAGGACGAGTAGGGTGTCGTATATGGTATTAATATTACATTAACGGTAGACTACCTTCACGTTAGACTAGTACCCTACTAGTAAAGGTTCCGCTTTCGCTTTCGGCCTCCTCCTCCGCGCCGGATTAAAAAAAAGTCGCGCGCGCGGCGCGCCGCCAGCTCGGCGACGAGCGCGTCGCGCTCGTCCAGGCAGGTCGTTCGATCGAGCGTTTCGGTCTCGACCGAGCGCTCGTTCCAGGGTCTTGTCGCGATCCAACGCGCCAGCGCGGCGGGCACAAGAACCGTGACGGTTCCTCTTCGCGCGTCGCGAAACGTCACCTCCGTCATCCTCTGCGTCTCTCGGACGTGCGCCTCCGGGCACATCTCGGCGCCGCGGCGGTGCGGCCCGCGCGTGGCCGGGAAGTTGTGGTAGTTCTCCACCTCCACGGCCTGTTCGTCGAAGCCCACCTGGAGGTAGCGGTCGAGTAAGTCGCCGCGGTTTCGCTTCTCGTCGCTCATTTTCGCCATTTTAAACGACGTCGCCACCGTCCAGCAGCTCTCCATCATCCAGCCCCACGTCCGGTCGTGCCTCCGGACAATCTGCGCGGGGTACGTGAGCCGCCGCGACCCGTCGTTTTCGGAACCCGCGGGTAACTCCGTCAAGCCCTCTTCGCTCTCGCGCGGAAACACTTTGAGTACAGACCCCACCGAGAAGCCCGGCGGCGAGCGAGACGCGAACAGCGACGCGACCGCCGGGCCGTGGCTTTTGTCGAGAAGCGACACGTTTTTCGATTTCGACTGGAGCCAGTGCGGGTGGTAGTGCGCGTCTTTCGGGGTCGCCTGGAGCCCGGGCGCCCATTTCCGCGACCAGCACGAGGTCGGGTGCGTTCGGGCGGCCGCGAGCCGCTCGGCGTGCGCGCCGTCGCGCGGGTCGAACAGAGACGCCGACTCGCCGTACACGTCAGCCGCGAACGCCCACCCGTGCGTCGGCGCCGAAGAGTCGTCGTCGTCGTCGTCGTCGTCGTCGTCGTTTTTCTCGTCGCTTTTCTCGACGCGGACCAGGCGGCACGTCCCGTCCTTTGCGAAGACGTTGCGCTTGGCGTCCCCCCCTTGCCACCACTCGTCGAAGTGCTCCATGCCCGCGCACTTCTTGAACCGGAACGACCAGGAGAAGGTCGAGAGCTCGTCCGCGGTGAGCCAGGTGCGTTTGCGGTTCGCGACCGTCTCCGAGAAGGCTTTTTTGAACCAGCCCCGCTCGTGCAGCGCCTTGGCGTGCGCGGGCACCGCGCCGATGTCCCAGCGCGCGACGCGCACGTGGTACCCGGGGACGGGTTTGAAGAAGAGCGCGTCGCAGTGCGCCTTCCACGGCGCGTCCCGCGACGCGGCGTCGCGCCAGGCGCGGCACACCGCGCGAGCGCGCACGAGATCGAGCCAAGGCAAGTGCGACAACACCGTCTCCAGCGCGTCCGCGCCGCCGTGCTCGTACGTCAGGCGGCGTATCGCGCTGTCACCCTCGCGCGCGTCTCGGGGTGGCGCGGCGCCGGCGCGCCTCGCCGGCATCTCGAGCGTCGGCGGAGCCGCGCGCGCGACGGACCCTCTCTGCGCGTGCGCGAAATGACTTGTTACGTTTTTTTGGCATCAAAAGGTTCAGCTAGGCGCTTTCCGGACGGCGGACGCGCGAGCGGTCTCCGTCGCGTCTCTTCGTTTTTGCGCAGCGCCGCGGCGTACACCGCCTCGTCCACCTCGTCCTCGAGCCCGAGCCTGTCGAGTATCCGCATCACCGTCCTCTCGAGCCGTTCCCCAAGAGCGCCGCCTCGCTGCGGGTTGGACCGCGCGAACGCCGCGGGAGGCGCCGCGCCTCGCGCGCCGACGAGTGCGCGGAAATCCATAACCGACGCCGCGAAACGCTCGGTGATGCCCGCGAACGCGAATCGCTCGTCGATCCGCCGCACAGCCTCGGCGACGTCGACGTCGACGAAGTCGACGTCGCGGTGGCAGTGCCCCCCGGTGAGCATGCGCCCCTGGCAACCGCGCACGCACTCGAAGTACTCCGCCACCTTCGCCTCGGTGACGCTCGCGGCGCCCGCGCACAGCTCGCTCGCGTGCTCGTCGCACCCGTACCGCTTTGCCATCGCGGGGCAATCGTGGAAGGCGTGCGCGTACCCGGACGCGACCCGGGCCTTGGGGTCGCGGAACATGCCCACCAGAGAAGTGGTGTTCGCTCTGGCGGGGCGGAACAACGCGTCCGGGGGGCTCACGTGGCCCGGCGACATGTGCGCAAACTTTTTTTGGCAACTTCGCCAACTCGGCGAGGCGAAAACGCACCCCTCGGGCTGGTACACGCACTGCGGGGTGGTGATGTCCACCCGGGGCATTTCGGGGCACATCGCGTACACCACCTCCAGCATGAAGGGCGTGGCGGTCTTGGGGATGTGCAGGTACCAGATGGGCTCGAGCGTCGAGCCCTCGCTCGAGCTCGAGGCCGCGCTCGCGTGGACCGCGAGCGCGGCCGCGCACAAGGCGACGCACGCCACGATCGACGAAACCACCCAGCGCGTTGTCCGCGACCGGCGCCTCGAGGACGCGGTGGGGGCGTCCACGATGAGTGGCGAGCGCTCGGAAACCTCCCCGGCCGCGGTCGAGCCGGGGACCGCCATCGCGCGCGCCGGGATGGAGCCGAGCGCGAGAAGAACGGTCGATTGGTATCCGTCGTAGTGCCGCAGTAGGGAAAAGCAGCAGTTCTCGCTTTTTCCGGTTTTCGTCGCAGCGCGCGCGACCGACCGCGACATCCCTGTCTACCTGTTGATGGTCTTATCGATAAGTGTCTGTAAAAAGAAGAACTCGACGAACTCGACGACTTTTTGGAGAAGGTATTTAGTCGCGAAAAGATGGAAACTTTCGATGAGTTCGATGAGTTTATTCAAGACTAAATACCTTATCCAAAAAAGTCGCCGAGTTCACCTGACTTCACTTCACTGACTTCGTTATGTTAATAACTTCGCCAACTGCCTTTTTCGTCTTTGTCATAGTACTGTAGCACTATACGTCTTTTACAGACTACGTTCACATACGCATTTTCGTCGATTCGCGAAGTCGTCATAAGAATGTCGAACTGTTGACGGCAAAAAAACTTGGGTTATGTACCAATAACCAGTGGCGAAATTCCGAAATGTCGCCGGCAAAAACCCAAAAGCGCGCGCTCGCGAGTCGACGCGCCATTCGCGGTCGCTCCACGCACCGCCCATCGCGGCGCGACGCTTCTCGAGCGTCTGCGGCCCCCTCACCGAGTCGCAGACCCGCGCCGGCCGCCGGGCTCGTTTGCGCGCTTTCGCGGGCGCCCGCGCCGCCCCCGAGGCCTGTTCGACATATTTGCCTGCCGTTCGACATCCGCGCGCGCGCTCCGGTTTCTCCCCCGCGCGTCGTCCTTCGCGCGCCCCCAGCGCCCCCAGCCTGTCGCGCTCGCGCGTGTCCGCTCGCGCGATGAACCCCGGCGCGTACGCCGGCAAACGCGTGGACGATGCGCTCGCCCGCGACACCACGTGGGTTCCCGCGTTCGAGACCCGACCGCCGACCGCCCGCGAGCCGAGCCCCGTGCCCTCCCCGGCGAAGAAACTAGCGTACTGGATGTGGTTCGCCGCGATCTTGTGCCTGGAGACGGCGATGATCCGCCGCTCCACGAAGACGCTCCACCCGGGCAGCACGGGCGCGGTCAAGAACTCGTTTTTGTTACACACGCAGGCGCTCAATATCGCGGTCCACCTCGTGGTGGACCTCTCCGCGCTACGCTCGCTTAACGCGCTGCACCCACGATGGGGCGTGTGGTTTCCGGAGACGCACCGCGGTTTACCCGCGCTGCGTTTCTCCGAGGAAAGAGCGGTGGTGATTCGGCACTTCTTCAAGCTCTTCATACGCACGCCCGTGGTGAACTGCGTTTTACTCGGGGGAAAACTCGACGGGTTCCACGCCTACCAGGTGAAGCAGCTGCTGATGATGGTTCTGAGCCCGACGTTTTTCGCCGCGCTCTTCGCGGTGAAGAGCATTCGGTCGCTCACCGCGTTGGCCCTCATCAACGCCTGTTTCGTCGCCGCGTGTGCCGTATCCGTGCCGTTCGCGTACAAGTACGCGCCGGATCTGCGCGCGGCGTTCTGGGACACGCTCGGGCCGACAGATGACCTCCCGCGACGATTCGCGCAGATCGCCGTCGCGCTCGCCGCCGCGCCCTTCGCCTCGCGGCTGGCTGTGTGGATCTTCCACCTCGACGCGGCGCCGCCGTCTCCGGTGCGAGCGCTCGCGGCGATCCACGAGGGGCGCGTTCCGAAAAGCGTCGAGGGTCCCTTGGGGATGAAAAACCAAAACCAAAACCAAAACCAAAACCGAAAACAAAAGGGCTACGGCGGAGACGGAGGCGCGTTGGACCGAGCGGCGGCGCTCGGCGGCGCCGGGTTGGGCGTCGACGACGCCGCGCGCGACGCCGCCGACGTCGACGAACCAGCCGTCGAGCTCAGCGCGAGCGCGTTGTGTTTCTACGGCTCGGCACCGCAGTGCGTGACCGTTCGCGGCGTGCCTCCCGGCGTCTCGCTGCGCGTCACCTTCGAAGGGCACGTGTTGCGGACCTCGAGCGAGTTCATCCGCGACGCCGAGTCGGGGGCGGTGCTCACGCTCCTGCGCGTGTGGCCGCCGGAGCCCGAGTTTGGCGCGCCCGGCAAATCCGCCTCCGGCGACGTCGATGCTCCCTCGCTCCCTCCCTTCGGTCGCGCCTGGGTGAGTTCGGGGTACGTCCGCGAAAACGCAGTTGGCGTTTCTTCCAGAAACGGCTCGAAGAGAGCCGTCACTCGTGAGACGACGTTTCAGACGACGGGCGCGGCGTTGGCGCTTTTGTTTCTGCTCGACCCGGAGACGGTGCGCGAGGTGAACAACGCGGTGATGCTCATCCAGCACAACATGAACTCCGTCTTGGCGAACCGGTTAGTGATGCGCATGGGCAATTGCATCACGCGCGCGACGTACAACGTCAACGATTACCAGGTGATGACCGAGGTGACCGCCACGATGGGCATGGTACGGTGCGAGCGGATGCTACGAGCGTTCTGCGCGCGCGTCGCGGGCGAGGCGAACGCCGCCGAGCTCAGCCAGGCGGGGACGTCTTCGCGCGGCGCCGCGGCGAAGGGAACGCGAAGAGGGAGGAGAGCCGCGTACGCCGCGCGGGGGACGGAGAGCCCGGATGCTAGTGATAGCGACGACGCCGACGCGGTGGACGGGCCGGAGGAGGCGGCGGGCGGCGACGCGCCGCGCGCGCGTCGCGGAGGCGGGGTCGAAACCGCGGCGGTCGCGGGTTTGGACGGTGTCTCCCCGGGCGCGCTCCGTCGGCGGACGCGGCGGCGACCGTGAATCGGAAGGTACAGTATATAATTAAGCGGGCGGCTTCGAGAAAGTATCGAGCCTCCCCCCTCGCCCTCCGCCCCGCGCGAAACGCGTTTGGGGCGGCGGGCGGCCGTCGCGGAGACGGCGAACGTGTTGAAAATCGAGTTGATTAGAACCTAATGAAAGTAAGTGTAAACATCACGCACCGCCGAACATGGCGGTCTCGCGCGAAAAAAGAAGAAGAGGAGAAAACGCTTTCTCCGCGCGTCACATCGCCGCGTCGGTTGCGAGGACACGCACTTCCCAGTCGTCGCGCAGCGCGCCGTCTTCGTCAAACGCGAAACGACCCGCGAGCGCGTTCGTCCAGACCGACCGATCCGATCGGGCCGAATCGCAATCGGTCAGACCGCGCTCGTTTTTCGGTTCGACTGAGAGAGACGCGGCGGCGGTCTCTTTCCCCCTCTCCCGTTTCCCCGCGTCGTCGGCGTCCAGGAGCGCGAACAGCCGCGGGTACCAGACCGCGTCATCCGCGGGCATCGACGCGTACGGGACGTCGTCTCGCGCGAACCACTTTGTTTGCACTCGAGGGTTTCCCCGCGTTTCCTCCGCGTGTGGTTGTTCCTCGCGTTCCTCAACAGAGACAGAGTCTCCGTCTCGGACCTTCCCGCGTCTCACATTCGGCTCTCGTTTAAACGGAGGATCCTCCGCGAACCGCACGTCGCTCACGTCCCGCACGCGAAGCACGAACTCGTGCTCGACCGCGACGCGGTCGTCCGCCAGCCACCCCTCGAACCGGAACCGCGCGCGTTCGCGAAGGGAAACGTTTCCCGAGAGGATTGTTCGCGAGACGTCTCTCCTCTGAGGGAAGGTCTCTTTCTCCGCGGCCGATTCCAAAGAAAACGTCACGCCCGCCTCTTTCGCCGCTCGCAAAGACGCGTCCCTCGGGGTTTCGAACGGTTTCACTTTCGCGATGAACCCCGTGTACAGGCCCGCGAACTCGCCCAAACGGTGCAACCCGAGAAGCACGAAAGACGCACACCTTTCGGTCGAGAGTTTTGGCGAAGAATCAGCCGAAGAAGGCGAACGCGCCAAAACTCGCGACCCGGAGCCGGAGCCGCCGCCGTCGTCTCCGCGAACGTTCCCGGCGGCGACGATCAAGAGCTGCGCGAACTTCACCGGCGCTGTTTCTCCGCTGAGACGTTTGGCGTCCACGCCAGGCACGGCACCGCGTTTGGCGGCGTTCTCCAGGTGTCGCGCCGCGCGGGTTACCTGCCGCGCGAGGTGCTCGCCTTGCGTCGCGCGCGCCGCGTACTTGGGCTCCTCGGAGGTCTCGAAGGTTTTTTTGTTTTTTGTTTTTTCCGGTTCGTCCGAATGGACCGCCGCGAACGGCGCGATGGAAGCCTCCGGGTCGAGTCCGTTGAACCGCACGAGCGCGAACCGCTCGTGCGGAGTCAAAGCCACGCGATGCGGCGTCGCGCGGAAATACCCGTTCGAGACGCGCTCGAAGGCGTCGCCGACGATGACGGTGAACGTCGAGCGGGGACCGATCTTTGACCCAAACGTCTCCGCCTCGCGCCACGCCCCCGCGCGGTCGCGAAGAAAAAGACCGGGCGTGTCCTGGTGCAAAAACGTGAAACACTCGAAATCGGTGTGCTCGGCGATGCCCACCGCGCGCGCGCGGGAACCGCGAGGCGAAGAAGGTTTTTGTCGCTTCGTGGCACGAGCGGTACCGGCGCGAACGTCTTCGCGCGCGTCGTCGTCGTCGTTGACGTCGGAGGTCTCGTCGTCGACGTCCGCGCGTTTCGCCTCGCGTTTGTTTTGTTTCGCGCCTCGCGCAAAGCCGTCTCCTGACCCCAAACTCTCCGAGTCCTCGAACCCGACGAGCCTTCCGCCGACGCGCTTTTGTACGCGTTTGTCCCGCGTCCCGGGGTACCGCATGACGCGCATGGAGCACGCGCTGTTCTCGGTGAAGCTCTCTACAAGGCGTCGGCTTAGAGCCGCGGCGTTTGCGGTTTCGCTTTTCGTCGCGAGGTCTCCGTTTGTAACGAACAAAGCGTGCGCCAGCGCAGTTAGCAGATCACGCGCCACATTATCGGCGGCTTCGTAGAACGCCCTTAACGCCGTCTTCATGCCCGGGCACTCTAAAGGCCAGTCCACGGGGCCTATCCCGGTTTGGTCGGGGGCGATTTTGGACGCGTCGACGTCGCGAACCGTGTCGAAGCTCTCGAGGATGGCGATCTCGTTCGGGCGGTACGCGTACTCCTCCAGCAAAGGCACGTACCCGCCCGTCTCGCGCGCGTACTGGGTGTGCACGTACGCCCGCTTCAGCTCCGTGGGGAGCGAGAAGAACGCGCGCGCGCGCGCGTAGCACTCGCGCACCAGCGCGGAAGGGATCGCATCCTCGGCGTCGAGGGAGAACCAACCCGGCGCCGTGTGCAGCGCGTCCCGCAACGCGCGTAGCGTCGCGCGGTCGCCCTCGCGCAGCAGGCGCAGAGAGATCGTGGGGGTGTCCACGCCGGCAACCTCGGCGCGGCGACCGCCGCGGGTCGAAACGCCGCGCATGCGCCCGCCAGGCGGGCGCGCCCCTCCAAAAAAAGTGCTCCTCATCGTTGTTTTCACGCGCAAAAACGCTCGTCGCGCAGGGGCGCCGGGCGACCGATTTGTCCCGGA